>Ga0209208_10001403_pt1 | contig 33805 bp, 36 predicted proteins | sample S1TSphfallax_3_FD_187694 | JGI IMG/M metagenome (GOLD analysis project Ga0209208, IMG submission 187694) | Host-associated microbial communities from peat moss isolated from Minnesota, USA - S1T2_Fd - Sphagnum fallax MG (SPAdes) (version 2) | ecosystem: Host-associated > Plants > Peat moss >...
TATCTGTGAGTGTAAACAGGATGCTCAATGGCATCGAGCCTCCCGTTTGGCGCAGCGCAGAAGCTTGCCATGAACAGTAATGCTCCAAAGAGATGTTGTAGCCCTGCACTTGGCGCTTCCAACGCCAAATATGCCAGTTTGTGTTCTGGAGTTCAAGATCTTTGGACGTTGTTGTATTGCGGATGGAGTTTAAAAGTTTTGTAAGTTGTTGTATTGCGGATGGAGTTTAAAAGTTTTGTACAGCTTCAGTTGACACACTCATATAGCTTTTTAAAATACTTAAAATGGATAAAAAATGAGGAAGATATAGGCTTTGAAAGTAGAGGGGGGTCAAATGTTCTAATGACAAGCTCGGTCTCTTCTTGCGCCTTTGTCTCTGTAGAGCTTCAGTTGGCACACCCATGGCTATGAAAATCTTTTGAAACGGACAAGAAATGAAGAAGATATTGGAAGTGTTTGATGATAGAGTAATGCTTTGTGATTGGTGTGTCTATTTGTTTTTGCCTCAGTTCTGGGGTCTGGCTGCTTGATTGTGGAGATGAACAGGGATTGGGTCTGTACTCTACCCTCATCAAGGTTCATTACCTTGTTACTTTCCTTTTCCTTTGCTCCTTCTGGTCTTGAAATCCTGCAAAATCCAGCTTTGCTTTTGACACCAATTCAGCCCCTGGATTCTTGATTGCCACATTCTCCAACACCTTCTTCAGAGTTGAAACTTCATCTTCTTCAATGTTGTGCTTATTATGGGTTGTCTCAATTGGTTTTATGTGGATGCTGCCCACATTTGGACCTCCATTAGGCACACTCATATCAACTATAGGTGGTGCCCTAGATAAAGGTGGCTTGGGATCAAGATTTGTTGATTCTGAAATCTGGGTCTTTGCTTGTTGTAAGTGGGTGGCAGATCTTCGGCCACGAAAATACAAAATTGCAAATTGCAAATTGAATGGGTTGATCTCAGTTTGATTTAGCTTGCAAAACCATGGTGTCCTTCTCTTTGACCTTCATGGCCAAGGCCTCTTCTGCTGTAGCAACTGAGGTCTAAACAAATACAAGGGATGCTTGCATCTGCTCAGGAATAGGATGTTGTGGAGATGCTACGATCTCTTCAATGTCATCATCTGAAGCCTCCTTATTCTCAGACTGCCAAAAATTGATTTGGTCCTCAACATCTGCATCTTTTGCTTGTTGTTGCCGAAATTGCTCCTGACTCATCCATCATGCATAGCAGCCAATTTAATTTGTTTCCCGTTAGCTCACAAACCAAACCTCTTGCCATACCCAGAGTGATCACTCTCTTCCAGCAAGCACATAAGGCTTCTAATGAATTCATCCACAAGTTCTCAACCCTTGCTATAAGCTTCAGGTCTCCACACTCCATGTAACGATGGCTCATTCTTCCTCACAACAGGACCAAAGTACTTTGTGACATCTTCTTTGGTGCAATCTCTAGACTTGTTTAAGGTTCAGCCCAACCAAACATAGGCCATATTTTTGCGCAAACTCTCTCCTGGTAAAATTGTGTACCATTACCAACAAGCAGCTTTGGAACTTCTCCATACAAAGGGAGATGCAAACCCTGCTATTGCACTAGCACTATGACTAGTTCCTCCGTGTTTCACCTTCCTTTTCACATTGCTCAAGTTACTGAAGGTACTGTTTGACGACGCAGGACTAGTGTTTGCTATCTTGGAACTAGTGTTGGAACACCATACAAATCTCAAGAATTGTTCATTTGAAGAAGATGAAAATCAGGAGTTTTGCACTAGTGATCTCAGCTCTTGACTAAAAATAACATAAAAATAGCTAGTGTTATCCGATCCCAGTTCTTGCTTTTGAAGATGAACTCTTGTCCCACATTCAAATTTTCTAACCATGCGATACAGTTCCACTATTGGGCTTATTCTCACAATCAATGTTGGGATATCTGAAGATTGAGCAATGTAAACTAATTTGATGAAGCAGATATCTGTGCTGGAATGAGGTGGATAGTGGCCTGGAGATTATTCTATTTCATACTTTTGAAGAAGAGAGAAGGAAGAGATAAGTAAATACAAGCTGTAGCATAAGCAAAGCATATCAGTATGTTTGAGCATTAGACAACTGACAGCAAAATGTCTTCAAGGATTTCAATCTCTCATTCCCACATGAAGACTTTTTGAGAGTACAAGGGTGACCGGCAGCTAGAATCACTTTTCCTGAAACTCAAGCAACAACCCAAAAAGTGGTTGGCAATCATGACTGAGCACTATTGTATATTGATCAATTGGAGGTGTCTGGAAAGGTCCAAAAATCAGTAAGTACAGTTTCCCTCTACAGATGCTTTCAAGTCTCAACTCAGGAATTTTGACACAAAGACTGACACTAAAAGGATGCAGTGCGTCTGTTGATGTTGAAATTAAACCTATCATCTGTACAAAGATTGCATATCTCCTGCTTCTAGTCACCTGAAAAGCAGTGAACTGATGGAGTGTATCACCAACAACAGTAACAATGAACCATCTGTGACTTTGTGTTATGAGGAAAATGAACTGAACAAAGTAACTGCCAGTCATGGGTAGGTAAGTCCTACCTCCTGCTGGATGCCTCAATGAAGGCAAGCTTGAACACATCAGCCAGTTGTACTAGAAAAAACTCCTGTTACTCTGCAATCTAGAGAAAGCCACCCATGGCCTGCTCCAGCTCCTTAACTTTCCCAACTAAAAGGTCACGGTCCCTCTGTAGCTGAGAAATAACACCTTCTCGCTCCTCCTCTGCACTCTCTAACTCCTCCAGCATCATCCTTATTTCTTCAGTTTCCTCCTCCTCCGCCAGTGCCATAGCTTTTCTAATCAAGCTCCGTATCTGTTCACCCAAACGACCATGAAGTTTCCACATTTTGTCACATTCCTGCTTTCACAGATACTACTTGAACTTGATCCATGTTTGCTATTATGGGTTTAGGGTTTAGGGTTTTATAAGTGACTGCTCTCATCCCTCCTAGTATGAAAAAGCCCTCAACAAAGCATAACTTTCATGGGTGGGATTTTGTGTTCATTTCCTGCTCTTATCTATAAATCCCCCAGAGACAACTTTGTACAGATATCTACATAAAACTTTTTGAGTATGCTGGATTTCCCTCAATCTTGAGGAGTAACAAAAGAGATTCAGCATACCTTAGAAGCTGTGTGCTGAATCTTAGTGCTGCGATTGATGTTGCCATTCATCTTGGGTACATCTCCAGCAGCCAAAGTAGATTGCTTCTCTGGTACCCTGCGTGTGATCTGGAAATGAATCTCACCCCTGTTCACACCTTGCAAGGGCAGCCAGCGATCAACTGTCTGATTGGGTGGGAGGAATTCATATGCGACCTCACAATGTCCTATGCTAGAAGTGGGTAAAATTGTGTTGTAGTCCTTAACATGAAGCACCATAGGGCTGCCATCATCCACAAACTCCAGCGTTTGCCCCCACTGAGGAGCTAAGGTCTTGTACACAACCTGCAAGTGTTTTGAAAACATGAGAACATCATTTCTTGTGTTCATGATCTTTACTCCCTGGCTGTCTTGTTTGCTAGACATTTATGCCCCAAGAATCTCAATTTCCTTCCCGTTGAGGTCCATTAAGGCCCTAATAAAAAGTGACAATGAGGGGAAAGATATCTATACAGAAAAAGAAATCTAACAAATATGGATTGACCAAAATGGACAAGCAATGGGCAGAGCTTGATGAACAAAACTCTCAACCAAAAGTGGAATTTCTTGTTTTACTCATTCATGGGCATTACCCTGGACACACTAACAAAATGTATACTCTATGTGCATGCTGGACTTCAGGAAAATCTTAAGAGACAGGCCAGTCCAATTTCACCTTGGTACGCTTTTTGATGTTGCCATAACGAACACTGACATAAGGGTCACTAGTTCCCCCCCAGTCAGCAGCTACAAGATCACGTGCCTCCACTAGCACAATCTCTACAATGGCCCCCTCTCCTGCCACTACTGCTCCCTTCTCTTGCATCTGCAATCACATCACATCCTCCTATCAGCCCTACCTATGCCACCCCTTCTAACCCCAAACTTAAAACAGACAGAAACTGCCAGAGGCTACAACAAGAAGTTGAAAACAAGTTTTTTTTCCGAATTGCAGTTGATTGCACAACAACATAGAGAATATTTTGGTTGATTCAACCATTCTGCATCATTTTGAAGAAAGTCATACAGATGCCATTACAGTGCACCTCTGTTCTCAAATGACACTTCTGGCCTGCAAGCAAGAGTACCTATTTCTGCAGCAAATATTTCCCAACAGATGAAGGAGGCAAGGGTGTAATCAAAGCAATTGGTAGTACCTGTGAGGAATCAAAGTCTGTGTCAGGCCCAAGAACCTCAATTCTCAGATGGATCTCCCCCTGCTTTATCTTTTCCAGAGGTACCCAAACATCCTTTACTTGCCCCTCTACTAGACCTTGCAAGTTGACACGAGCACTTCCCAAGTTTTCATCAGCAAACCTGTCAGCATCATAGCACTTGATCTTCAAGTACTCTCCACCACCAACTTCTTGGAAAATAAATTCTTGATTCCACATAGGATTCAAATCTTGAGTTACTGTCTTTGTTTTCCGCACCAGCTGTTTCACAAAAAGAGATTTGAACTGAGTTACAGGCAGAGAAATGAGAATAGATAGCAATAAATTCCAGAGCCTCACCACAAGAGGATACTGTGAGATTCAGTCCTGAATTGGACTGCAGCCATGCCTTGAGAGACACATGTGGGAGGATGAACTAACTAATTACCTTGCCATAGAACAGTTTCAGATATGGGTCACTCTTCCCAGTTCTGTCCATGGGTGCAAGATTGCGGCCCTCAACTGTGCAGATTTTTAGCTTCCTGCCAGTGTGTGCATTCAAACTGTTATAGGAGCCCAGCATGGTCTGCTGTTGCATGTGAATGACAGCTGAAGGGTTGTAATTGGCAACAGCTTTTGACCCATCAGCAAATTGCCACTCTTTGAGGGTCAGCTTAATTGTTAGCTGCAACCCACAAACCTCCCACTGTCAGCCATCCAGTTCTCCCACTTTTGTTCAGCAGAGGTTTAAGATTTAGAGGTGGACAGTTTTCACAATCTTTCCTGTTAAGGACAGTAGCATCCTTTGCTACTGTTTGGCAGGTCTATGGTTGAAGTCAATGTGTGGGTGAGAGAGAAAGAGAGAGAGAGAGAGCAAGAGAGAGGACCTCTCCTGTTGCATGCTCAAGTGGTAAGGTCATAGTAACTTCCTTCCCACAATGTTCAGCTCGTGAAGCAAGCACACCCAACTTGGGACCAACTGCCCAGAAGAGTGTAGAGTCATCATCAACATACTTAATCTGCAACAGCATCCAGTGACGACACGTAAATCATGTCGTGTGAAAATTCAGGTACTACACTTTGCTGCCCTAAACCTTCACACCTGCAGAATTAGTTTCTGAACAACTTTGTTGAATGGGAAAGAATGACTTGCAATTTGTTTTTCAGAGCAGAAAGACTTTGCAGAAGAAACCATTACCTTGACCTCACAGTTGCCAATAAAGTCATACTTCACATTGTCAGGAGCTTGTTCATAGACGCTGAAGTGTACAGTACCTGTATTGTCATGCAATACCATGTCAATAGTCTCATCCCAAACTGGTGATGAGCCCCCACCCTGAATTTGTGTCTTTCGCATCAAATCTTCACATGCAATTTCTACAAAGTTGCCCAGAGACTTCCTATCCAAAGATGACCCATTGCTGTCTCTGCCAAGTTCAGATCCCTCTCGCAACAAATTTCGTGCAGACACCAAGGTAACTGACAATATGCCTCCTACAGCTTTCTTCTTCAAATCCACCGCAGGCAGAGCATAGCATCGTCTTCGGGGTTCCACCATTGTATGGTTTAGTGTATTTATCAACAGGTTTTCCTGTTCACATCCATTGCTAAGATTGTCAGTTAATCTGTAAGCCACCTTCTCTGTAGAGTTGTAGGGCTTAGGGTTTAGGGGTTTAGCACATCTATAAGGCATATGACACGACATTCAACAGAACACAAACAAAACTCCTGTGACCACTGAAGGTGCAAAGGCAGAAAGAATTTGAACCCTCAAGCCATTGAACACAACCTGAGCTATACCCAACAAAGTGGACTATCCTGACTACCTGTCCTGTTCTTTGATGACTCCTTAGCACTCGAACAAAACAAGATACCTGGCATGTATGAAGCAGAAGACTATCATACAGTGCAAGTCAGTTACTAGAAAACACAAGAAATGCCAAAGAAGACAAACCAGCCATGATGAAAGAATAGGGAGTTCTGTTTGAGAAACAGACTGACTGCCACTGCCAAAGGCTATCCCCAGTCTGACATCTGGGGTAGTCTCAAATGAGTAGAGAACCCCCTGCCCATCCAAGATTGGCATAATCCGTAACTGCAAAATACATCACAACCAACTCCAAAATCAGATAGGTCCTTGCGACATTGCAGTGTAGTGACTCAAATGCACAAAGTGGATTCCCTTGTCTTAGTAATAAGGAGTAAGACTGAAGACATACATCACCCTTTATGTGAAGACTGTTGATCACAATGCGAGCAGCCATGCCACGCAAGGGCCCTGCAAGCTTAGCTGCAAGTAGCACGCTCATCTCATTGGTATCCCACTCAAATCCCATGTGCAATACTGGCTGCAAAGGCAACATTGAAGGATATCACACCCAACAGATTACAGAGACAAAACAGCACTCAAATGTCACTTATTCTTCCCAATGGCATTCAAGGAGGTAGAACAATTGGGCAGAAACTACTGGAAGAGGTCATATAGCATAGCATACAGGGAGAAACATACCTGACCGCCACTCTCCATGGACCAATATGTATGTTGAAGGCCAAGCATGGGTGGTGCTGTCCCTAGGTGGAAATCCTGTACCTCCAAGCTTTGCTGCAGTCACCAATAGCCACATTCTCATCCATGTGATCCTACCCACAACACTGCAGCTGATAGAAGACCTACTTCATATCACAGGACAGGTTGAACCCATTATGGAAGCAGAGCATTGATTGTTCATTTCAGGGTGTCGAAACGTGAGGACTTTGTGATATATGATGAAGTACTTACAACTGTTTTTGGCTTCTTCTCCTTGATTTTTTTCTGTGAATTTGAACACACATCACAAACACCAGTTGTTTCTTTGAGAGGAGTTTTCCTGGAACGACCAGATACATTATGAACCCTTAACAGCAACTGCCTTGATGGTGGGGTCTGAGGATCATAGAGTACAAATTACAGATTGAATACAATCAAGTATTGCAATACAAAATGCATGCTATTACAGGTTGGCAGTGGCAGCATGAAGAGCTGACCTTTCAGCTGAATCCAACAAAATCACAGTCTTGAAAAAACTTTCTAGAATGGTCCAAGGGTCAAGGCCATAACAACTTCCCAACAAAAGTGGGTGTTTTCAAGGAGAATCAAGATGAACCTGAAGACTTGAGAGCAATTTACGAACAAGCTTGGGTTCAATGAAATTTGGCCAGACAGTCGTGAGCAGTTTGTTGAGCCATTCACATGGTTCGAGTGCTGTGGTAGGCTGTAACTCCCAACAACACCCAACAAGAGAAATTCACCATTCAAAACCATGCACTTTTTTCACAGCCCCACTCTTATGTGTTCAATTCAAACCTCCCACAAATGAAAGTGCCTGTCACTAGGGTCATTTTCAAATAAACCCTTTTCTCTGAGACACAAGTAATGGCCTTTTTACAGTGCAAAAAGCCTTAACATGGGCACAAAGAGAATGCATGGCCAAGTAACTATTGCTCTCAGTTTTTGTTTCTTTGAACATAACTCCACAGTCCTTCTGATAAGGTTAAGCAAAATGCTTTCCATGTGGATGTTGGCAAGTACTCTCCCGAACAGGATGGAAATGGTGTGTATAATGATGAGGAAGGTATTTGGTCAAATACATTCCACCAGAAAGTAAAAGAACTCAACCTGGCTGGACAGAATGTGACGCTTCCAGCAATTGTTCAGAGCCTCCACAGCTTGCTTCCGCTTATACTTTCCATACTGCACATTGGAAAAAAGACATGCAGATCACCACATCACCCACTGTTTGCTCCATACCAGTGAATGAGTGTCCACCAAATATATGACAACACCCATGAGTATGCCAGCTAGTTTTGTCCCTTCCTAATCAAACATAATCAGGAAACATAAGCACTCTCAATTACTGTCAGGATTGTCATCTCTGTGAGTGAAATCTGAAAGATTTCCATGCCCTCTCAATTCCATATCCATTGAGTGTTCAACATACAAGATCCACAAAACACATCATCTGGTATGCCAAACCCATGAGTTCCCACCTTGAACATTTGGCCACTCACTCTACCAATGCTCATTCTGATTAGGTATTTTGAGCAACAATGGCGCGGAGGGGGTTGATAGTTGCTACCTGAAGAGTAGCCCACACTGTGACAAAGACAGGGATCCAATTGGAAAATGGAATGATCCAGCGCTCTAATATCCATGCCAAGAAAAACACTGGGATTAAATAGGGCAACAGCGGCTTGTCATGAACCAGGTTATTCCATAGCTGCTGAGCTTCCTTGGCAGCATTCTTCACCATGATCTTGGTCATTCTGCCCCGTCCTGAAATCCCTGACTCCTACCCTGCCCCTTCTTTTGCCAGATCTAAGCTTCAGGTTGAACCAGCCAGTCACCCTATTTTTTTGTTTTCTCCTCCCTGATCACATGTGACAATCCCTTTGCAATGCTCAGAATGCAAAATGAGCATCCTCCATGAATCCGCTATGAAATAAACCTTGCCAATGAACAGTGAACCCCTGGATCACACACACACAAAGGAGAAGGGGAAAAAAAAAATTCTCAAGTTCAGTCACAGCAGCTAATCTGATGAATCCCCAGATCCTTGAAAAGCATATCATGTGCTGTGCATTCTCACCACACCAACATACAACTCTTTCCTAAATCATATTGCAACTACCCAAATCTAGCCACCTCTGATTTCTGTTGCTATAAAAAAAAAGGGTCATGAAGGGAAACTAGAGAAAATGAAATGCTCCCCACAACCCACCCACTGCCAATCATCAATCCAACAGAGATCCAGATGAAGCAACCAACTTGTAAATCACCTACTACCGATCATCAATCAAAATAGAGTTCCAAAAGAGGCAACAAATTTGCAAATCGGCCACTACTGATCATCAATCAAAACAGATCTCCAAAAGAGCAATAAACTTGCAAATCACCCACTCCTGACTATCAATCAAAACAGAGCTCCAAAAGAGTAAAAACTTGCAAATCACTCAATACTCCTTTCCCCCCCCCCGCCCCACTTTCCACCTCACACAGACATAGAGGCTAAGAGTAAGTAGTGTAAGGAAAGAAAATAGGGTACTACCCAAAATCACCAAACTACTTCCAATAACAACAACAACAACAACTACTCCTGATCCACGAAAGCCCAAGTTTCAAGCAGACCCAAAGAAAGAAATCAAATCTACAACAGCAACCAACAACAGCAAAGAAGTTCACAAAAATAGGCAACTGGGTGATGGGGTCAAGTTGTTTTGGGCTATGTGTGGGTTGTGTGCACCATCATCACCATCAGCGGTAATGAGGATTCGCCACAAACATCGGAGCAGAAGTCCAATGTGCTGCTTCCAATTCCCCCCCGCACCGGAATCGGATCGTCCTCTCTTATCACGTGTGGGCTTTCCATGCCATGAGTGCTACAGTATATTCTTCTCCTTCTTCTTCTTCTTCGTCTTCTCTCTCTCTCTCTCTCTCTCTCTCTCTATTCTTGTGCAACGAATCTCTAAGAGCTCATTAAACCCTAGGGGGCCCCTGACTAAAACCCTAGGGACCCTGACAAACCTAGGTGTCCTGGCCAGCCTTTTTCTTATTGGCGAGAATTCGAAAATTCGGAAATGAATTGATTTTTGGAGGTTTTCAACCGCCAGAAATCAGGAGAAAAAATTAGTAAAAATTGCCAAATTTTTCTACATTTGGTTTTGAGTGTGTAGCCAAAGACATGAAATGGTGTGATTTATAGCCAAATTTGGCTAAATTTTTTTTCTACATCTTCCTATGGATGAATGGTCGGTCGCCACTTTGGCTACCAAAAAAAAAAATCTTTAAAAGAAACCACTGGTCTGGGCAAAAAGCATAGGGGCCAGACTGAAACAAGGGTTTTTTTTTTAATTTAAAAATAATTTAATTATTTTATTTGACAATTCTGGCGAAAACCCTCAAAAGGCAAATTATTTTATTTGACAATTCTGGCGACAACCCTCAGAAGGCTCTAAAACCAGGGTAGCTTACTGTCCTCACTTGGCACGAGGAGAAGGGTTTCAGTTGGGAATTGAACTCTCAACCGCTTGCCTACATAGCCTTACCCTTAGCCACTAGAGTACCATAGAACCAAGGCAATTCTAATATGTATCTATGATATTATTTTATTTTATTTTTTCAAGGTTCCATGTTGAAATTTTGAATATTCCAAATTTATTTTCCTTCACAAAAAGCTATTCTTTGAAAAAATGCATTTTTTTTTGAGAATTTTCAATATTTCTACAAATAACATAATTTGTGTGTTAAAGTTGCCAAGGTACTATGGGTAGCTGAATGTCCTTGACACAAATGATTTTAGGTCATTTGGTAGAATTGGCATTTGAGGGGCGGGGGCGACTAGATTTTGACCACTTGGTTAGAACATAATCTGGGTTAGATCAAATAACCCATTATCCAGCATAATTGGCCCTGGTGAGGGGTTTTGCTAGATTATTTAGGGTTTAGGGTTTATGGACCGTTTGCTAGACTTTATGTATAGGGTAATGGCTCCCTTGAGGGGTTTCATAGGTTTGAGCCTCTATGAATGAGGGTGGAGCCCAAGTGAACAAGGGTGAAAACCTACACATCCCGGAGGGGAATCCCTTACCTAGTGTAAACAATTTTGAAAAGAAGTTTTCACCACATGGACCTCTTTATCTTTAAGAGTTTTTTTTTAATTATTTTAATTATTTTTTATTTTTTATTTTATTTTTAATAATGTGCTTTTCCTATTCATTGGTATTCATTTTCACTCAACTATAAGCTTTTATCATGTGTTTTGTTTCTTATTATGATATTTATTGTGCATCGTTCTTGTGATCGTGGAATCTAGCATTTCATGAAAATCATCATGTAAGAAGGTGTGGATGGCATGTGAAGCCGCCTTCACTTGAGCTTCCAATTGCTCAAAGATTATTTTCATGATAATGTGGTGCATTCCTTGGATTGTCTAGAAATTGGTTTTTCTAATATTTTTTTTCTTGAATTCAACCTTAATGATCAATTTTTACAAAAATGGCAATCTATTAGATGATGAAGATATTGAAGAGCATGTGGAATTTGCCTCTAAAGATAATAATCTACAATTTAGCTCTATGGATAGCACTAAGTTGTAGAATGTAAACATCAAATGTTATGAATGTTAATTTTCAATTGCAATTTTTTTCAACTAGTATGAAGGTTTTTTTTATTTACATGAGCAATGTCAAAAAACTAGTGTGTTAACAGAACTTGATGCTTGGTGGATCAGTAATGGAAGCTTGTAGATTGTTTTGGTCATCAACTTTAATGATCGTCAAAAGAACGATGACCACATTATTTATTTTTAAACACCATAACACAAGCATAAGTAAGTTGGACATTATGTGGTTTCCTAATTGTTGGCATCAATATGTTGTGAATTGTAACGAAGATTATTGTATTTGGTGTATTGGAATTTGTAACAAAGAACATCATGAACAAGATTAACCATAACACATATTATATGAATGGAGGATGCAATTGTGCCTATTAAATATAGAATCGAACTCTCTAGCCATTGTGATGTGAAGTTTTACTCAATGTGAATACGGAATGATTGTCTTTCTATTTACAAAAAAAAACATTATGTAGTTTTTTATTGTTGTTTTTCTTCTTTGCACGTGCAATGAGAGCCAAAAACATTTATAGGATGTTGTAAGGCAATGTGTTATTGTGGGTAAGTATTGAAACAATAAGCATTTCAAGTTTGAAGAAATGTTGGATGAAGAAATGCAAAAATGCAAAGCATTAAAAAAAACAAAATTTCCTTTAATATTCTTTAACTAGAAGGTGTTGGTTATAAACATAGAGTTGTTTCACTTCTTTCAAGGAATGAGAGTTTGATATCTTCTTCACTTTTCACAATTCCAAACTTTTTTGAAAAGAAGATTGTAGTGATCAAAACTTATGGTTTAGACATGGATTTCTTTTGTCAACCAATGATGTGTTTTGGGATAGTGTAGATTTTGTTGTTGAAGAAAAAATTACTCGATGTAAAAAAGAATGAAATGTTTTAGTTCCTTTGATTCTTATTTGACAGTGACCAATATTCATTAAAACAACAATTTGTGAACATCACAAATTATCTTATAACAATTGTTAACATTGTTGCTTCTTCAATAGGTGTCCAATAGTTTTAGGAGTTTCACAATTTAAATTAAAAGATCCATCTTCGTAATTGAAGTTTTGTAGATTCAAAAAAAGTTGATGCAACAAATTATTGACATCATTGATTCAATTGTATATATAATTTTTGAAATAAAAGCTCAATTTTCTAGAGCATTTTTAACTAACCTTCTATGTAAGAATTTGCTTCAAGCTTGTTTAATTTCTGAACAAGAATTTTCAAATCTAGTTTGGACAGAAACAAGAAGAAAGATGATAGAAAGAAATAAAAAAGATTAGGGGAAGGCAAAGAGATAAGAGGATGTAGTTATGGCATCATAAGCCACTCTACTAGGCTAAGCAATGCCTTGACACACCTATGCACATAGGCCCCCCAACTTCATTCATAAGTTTTAAAACACATAAAAACCACAATATGTTTTTTTTTTAAATGGTGTTTTTTTAGCTTTGGTTACTATGCATTTTGAAAGAGGCAATTGAACCTAGAAATTGCAGATGAAAGGTGAATTATCTCCTAAATGACAATTATGTACACTATCATCAATTTTGCCACATTTTATTTGTATACTTCGTTACATAAGTCATCATTCAAACAATAGTTGCATAGAAAAGACCTAAAGTAAAAACAAAAAATCATAAGACTTAGAATAAAAATTATAAGACAATAAATTTTACACCAAATAGTGGTAGAACATTTATTTTCCCGGGTTACATAGAGAAATTCGCAAAGTAACCTTGCCTTTGTGCCCTCCCTTGACCCCATTCTACCTATTTCAACCTTAAACCTTGTTAATCACAAAATGAGTTTTTTATTGAATCAAGGATAGAATTCAATATCGTAGTATATAGTGCATAGGATTCAAAGTAATTAAGGTAGTAAACACAACAACAATGAAGGCATTTAGGAAAAAACAAAAGACAAGATGAAACTCATATTACATTAAATTTTGTGATAACCTATGTTTCATTCCTCATTTACATTCAATGTATTTTTTATTATTAAAAAAAAAATTGTCCCTCTTAATGACCAAATTCAAGGTATTGATACTATGTTTCCATCATTTTACAGATTTCTCTAATGTCATGCAAAATCTTTTTTCATGTAAGGTGCTCATTAAATCTCTATTCTTTACAACTCCAAAGGGCTTCCTTAATGTAACACTAATGCCATCATTTTTAACAATGGTTGCATAGAAAATGCCTAAGGTAAATACCAATGTTGTATTGTTGTTAAATTTTCAATTGGGTGTGGGTTTAAAAATTAGACACAATGGGTTTACATGGATTTTGACTCACCTTAAAATTGGACCCAATGGGTTTATTAATCGTGGACCTAGACCCAACATTAAATTTGGTGGTCTACATGGAGCTAGACTTGCCTTAAAACAAAACACAACTAATTTTAAGTGCTTTCCTATAAGGTCTAAATCAAAAGTTACAATAAATGTTAAGGTCCTAGGCCCAATGTAGTGTATGGATAAGGAAGTTCTTAAAATTTCCATAATTATATGAAGATGAAAATGCTTACATCTTTTTTTGCAAAGGAAAATCAAAAATTGTACACAAAACTTTAGTTTCCTTCATCTACAATCAATTAGGTTGTGGAAGGAAAATCAAAAGGTGTTGAATTCAATTTTTGGGTACACATATGAGAAAATGAGAATGGAGATCATCTAATTAAGCAAAATCCTAAAACATGAAATGTTGAAGATGGGGTATTGTGTTTGTGAAGAAATGTGGAGGTTTTACATCTGAAGTCAATTAATGTAGGTGCTAGTTTATTTGACACATAAGGTGAAGGGCAATTTTTGTTTGTTTTGGCCTAACCAAAACATCAAATGATAAATTTTAAAAGTTAGATTTTTCATTGCCTTTTTTCAAAACCCTTAAGCTCATAATTGACCTTGGACCCAAAACTAATTGATCTCATCAATATAAAACTAAATAGATCAAAAGACATCCAATCAAAGAAATTTTTACCATGACCTACAATTGACAAGTTTTGATATAATTTGTTTTAATAAACTTGAAACTAATGGTTCCTTTAAAAAAATTAAAACTAAACAACAATGGTAAAAACCCTAAGACCTAACACATGAAGATTCAAAGACAATAAATCTTATACCAATTAGTGGTGAAGCACTAATTCTTATGAGTTAAATGCCATGCAAAATATTGTTTAATGTAAAGGTGCCTCTTAATTAAATATAATACAAAATGTTGGCAAGGTTTTTATGGTCTAGAATAAGGTCTTAATAGTGAACCTTGGAAGGATTGATAGCCCTAGAAACCACCCAATAATGAGCCATTGAAGGCCAAGGTGCATTGGTGGGACATAAGTGCCTATTTGTTAGCAAGATGTTTTTGAACAATAAACTTAAGACCCTATTTTAATGTAGCTTATCTATTTTTAGTGCAATGTATTTACATGCTCAACTTATAGTAACTATTGAAATTAAACAAAATAAATGATATGTAAATCACACTTTAGGTAACATTTTAAACAAAGTTGAAGTGCATTTTACAATAGGACTAAAAAGTTAACCCAAATTTAAAATGGAGCCAATTCATATTGGCATGTAGCTAAACATGAAGCTCAATGGCCTTACATTAAGGTTGAAGTTCAAAAATTAAAAATGGAGATGGTCATTTCATTTCCAATGCAAACCATATTGATGTTGGCATAAGCATAACAATTACATTTCTAACTTATTTATACTTGACCTCAAGATAGAATGGGAAACAAGGATGAAATTTGAAAAATAGTCCATGAAGTAAACCTTTCATATTAGGACTAAACATAAGCAAAATGACTATTGGTGGACCAATGTTACAACCTACAAAATTTGTGCATTTTAAAATCTAATTTTGAGAACCATTTAATTTTTAATTTTTTCACCATAAAAAATACATTTCTTGTTATATTTGATGCAAAAGGAGTTTTTGTTGTTTAAAACACATCATATACCATTCATGTTTGAAATAAAATCATTATGTAACAAACATTACTTGTATGTACTACAATGTGAAAATGTAAATTCACAAGTTCCAATGTATGATAGTGTAGGAAATGGGGATGGGGACAATTTTAGAGAGTGCATGCCAACAACTATGATCAAATTGCCATTTTGAAAGTTCAACAATGTAAATTTGGCAATATTGAGTTTTGTTATGGAAGGACTTATGGAAGGAAATATTGTTTTCCTTTTCCCCATTTACTTAACATTTCTTATTTGAAGTAGTAAGTTCTCAAAAGGAACATTAAATGTGGAAAAATTACATTATGTCTTGCATCAAACAAGGTATTATTTTGAGGTATAATGTGAAGGAACCATTTTTTTCCACCTTATTATTACATAATTTTATAATATGCACATGTTTAAACCATTTTTATTTAATTATAATTTTGTGTTTCCATCAAATTTTGATACCCCATATTTATTTAATTATTTAATTATAGAAGTTGAAATTGTGATGAGTGATGAGCATGCAACTAAACATGGTAAAAGCATGTGATAAGGTTATTATTTTCAACATACTACATGTATTCAACATATTCTCCAACTAGGTAATTAGAAGGTGGCAAAACAATACGCACATCTAAAATGTAAGTTTTTCCAAAATGATTCAATTGTCAATGGTGTGGAGGGACCATTCATTTCACATTCCTTGGACCTCCACGTTAAGTTATTACTTCATATGTACTAATAATAATTCACTTACTAACCTATTAACTAAACCTATCAACAACTACTACTTAAAATTTTAAATACATATGTTAGATTTTTTAGCTTTTTGTTCAATACAAGGGATTAACATATATTTTATATTGATCATATCTTGGTTTTTTAAGTAAATATAATCCTATTAGTAAAATAATCAAATTTTGGGTGCAAACAGGACAACATGAGCCACAACATTGTTTTAAATAAATATTTTCAAAAAATTATTAAAAACATTTTCAAAAATAAATAAATATTCTTTAATTTTTTATATTATTATATCAAGGTTTATGTAAAATATTTTTAAAACAAAAGTTTTGAAATCTATTTATAAATCCTTTTAGTGTTAAAAAATAAGTGTTACAATGTTTAATGAATTTTTTGAGAACTTTATTTTCATCAAATATTTTTCAAATTAATTCACTTGTTCCAATGATATTTTATGAAGATTATTATATATAAAAAACTTATACTTTCAACACCAAATTAAATTATCATTTCTAAACATGAAAACTAAGCAAATGTTACACTTGTTATGGTTCCTATTAGTGTGACTACTATGGGGGACTCTTCGGGTATTGAGCACTGCTATGTGAGTTTTGGTCCTGGTCACAATTCGCAAGGTCCTTACCACGGGCCAAATTCATTATTGATGTTCAAGCTCGAAGAGAAAACCTAACAAGCTAGGAAGAAACCCTAAGAGTTATTAATCCTTGCTAAAGTAAGATGGACACACGAATGGGTGTTGAGATGGAGTTGAAGGTTGTCAAGAAGGGATTGCAATTTGCATCTGCTAATCCAAACACCAAGTTAGTTGAAATGGTGTCCCCTACACCACCACATGCTCCACTGGCCAAATTCAAGTAAACATCTATAGCAAGGGCTCTTGTAGGATCTAAATGTTGTATAGAACAAAGCCCGTTGCTCGATGATTTATATGGCGAACTTGCATATGGTTGTGGTGGGTTCAGTTTAGCTGCATTACGTTACAATGGTTGTTATTGGGTTTTCTTAACCAGAGTCCATGCTCCATCAAACATGGAATAACTTGTAGGGGACAATGTAGAAGTAAAAAATTCCTTTTAGGACTGTTTTTGCTTAAGTAGTTAGGCATCTATCTGGTTGTGGCAGGCATGAATGGTACCAAACAACAAGTTTGGTTGTGGTTTGTATTTTGGGAAAGGTAGTTGAAAAAGAAGATCTAAAAGTTCATTTCAGTGAACACATTGTATGTTCCAAGTTCTATCTACCCCCAGACCGTGATTTTGTTCCTCCAATAATTTGGTTGTATGTTAGTTGGGCTTCTAATGACTTGTATGTGTTTTCAGGTGTGATATATGAATTAGAAGGTCATATATGATGTTGGATGTTGTGATTTAATGTCACTTGCAACAATAAGACTAAAAGACAATTGATGTCATTTTGGTTAGTTCAAACAAAGGTAACTTCTATATGTATAAAGGTGATGACATTACAAGCTACAAGCAAAGATATTGATGATGACATGGACAAAACGTTATAATGTTTTTATTGAAACCATAGTTGATGTCCATTTACAATACAAATGTTACAATCATATTTATGTATAACATGCAATACTTTTTATATGGGCATAGATGCACTAATTGGGGTCCTCTAGAATGTGCGTTGGCAGCTAAGTCTGGTCATTAATCTCAAGGAGCCATTGTTGTGCATGCTACAACTCCCCTTGTTTGGCAAGGTGACAAATTGTAACTATGCCATTTGTGTTACAGTAGAAGGATAAGCACATCGCTAATGTGCCTAAGCTACTCACTAGGTTAACTCCCACACCTTGATTGTGTAGGTGATCCCTGCAGAGTGTCAATATGCTTACTTGAAAACCAAGTTGGAGATCAAACTTGTCAAGGCTACGAACATTCATTGGATGCGACTTGGGTGCAACACAAAATACGAGACTGACAGGTACAAGTTAAAGGCAATTGTTAAATAAGAGGTGGGTGTTTTTTTGTCTTGATACTTTGTGATAAAAATGCCATATGGGTAAAACAATATGCATATATTGTAGTTAGTAGTAGACCTATGATCTAACTTGGGTTGGTCTTAATAGGTAAACCACCCACCACCTATACAAAACACTACAATCCTAAACAAAGGTAGCGAAAATTGGGCAGAAAATTACAACGCATTAGAGGTTCGAATATGTGAGCTCGAGGAGAAGATGAATGCAATGACCTTGCAACTGAAAGAGGTATGCCAAATTGTACTACCTAGTTCATTAGTTCCCTTGCCTACACAACCCAACTGCCTTGGTGCAGATCCAAAGATAGTTGCAGAGGTTGCAAGGTGGTTTTTTCCATCATAGGAGCCACTTGAACCTACTTCTGAAAGGGCAATGGTTGGTCTCACATGTGGAGACCTAGAAACCAAGTGTGAGTCACATGCATGCAAGGACTCTCCTCTACCATTATGGGAGATCAAAACAAACAGAATACCATTACAGGAGATAACATCAAACAAGATGGGTGTGATTACACCTTGCCAGAAGCCACACTGAAAGTTAATGGTAGCTTTGGATGGTGGCATTGTAAAACGACCAGCGAGACTTGTACATACATGCAAACCCAATGACCAAGAAGGCAATCAAAGGGGTCATGGTCCCATATCCAACATGCAGGTGCTGGACGTGCAAATCATGGACACATAATTGCATAATGGTTAGGATATGGCTAACACACAATATATGGTTGACAAACTTGGCACTGAAGTTGATAGCCTTGATTTCCCCCTCTAGTCTATTTGGCTCATGTTTAAAACATTTTGAGAAAAGGGTAACCTTTTAAATGCAGGATATTTTGATCAGCTGAAACAAGTGCTATTCACAATGCCAACATACCAAGTTATCTATAGATGGTAGAAACTACCATTAAACGGTTGTTTTTGCTAGTACCTTCAATGTTGGGGGTTGTGAAGTCAATGGGAGCAATGGCAATTAGCCACTGCCATAAATCTTTAAATGAAGGTGATATTTTGATTCTTTATGAATGATTCTCATAATGTTGTGGTGACACTCACTTTTCTGGTGTTGTTTTGGTTTTGCTGGCATGAAACAACAATTACTTTCAAAGTATTTACTAATTGTGGAATTTTTTAAGAATCTCATAGGTTTGTTCTCCTAGTTCCAAAATCAACTCCTTGTTTACACCGTGACAGATCACACCCCTGGCTTTCTTAGGACCTAGCTACCAGACTAATGTGTGGCTATGTTTTATGTTTTGTTGGTCCCATGAAGCTTGCAGCAAACCTAAGACTCCTACTGTGTTCCATCCACTATTTGAAGTTGATGTTGCACCTAAGTGCTTATTCTGCAGTATTTAGTATATATCTCTAGTGGATTGCAGGTAATGGTGCCTTATATGTATGAACAGTTCATCAGCAACTTGACATATGAAGTTAAAAGTGGGAACATCCCAATGTCATGGATTGATGATGTTGTTGCCAAAATTCTTCAAGTTAGATTTGAAACAGGTCTCTTTGAGCACCCTTATGCCAACAAGGGGCTTAAATCATTTATCTGCTAGCAAATAATCACTTGCCCTCATGATTCATGAATTCAAAAAAATTCAATAGTTTGTACTTATGCCCAGCACTAGTCCACAACTACTTAACCTTATCGTTGGAGTATGCACAGGCACATAGATCATTAGCCTGTGAAGCAGTCAGGAAGTCACTTGTGTTGTTGAAGAATGGAAAGAATGGGGATTCACCGCTATTGTTGCTTAATAGAGATGCCAAAAAGGTCCTAGTGGTAGGAGCACATGCCAATGACATAGGCCTACAATGTGGTGGGTGGACCATCAGTCCCATGTTGCAAGACAATGTTGTATGATAATGAATGATTGGTAGAAAAAAATGGAATCAGGTGAGGATTTTAAAAGCATAGGGTGTCTTCAAGTGAGCTTTCAATCAACATATTTAAGTGTTAAATACCCTTATCTAATCACTTGGCAGTGCATCGAGGGCATGTGAAGGCAAAGATTTAATTCCAATTGCATGTTTGGATCCTAGAAGTAGTATGAGGCTTATAGTTCAATTATGCAAATGAGCCCAAGTGATAGAGTGCAATTTCGTCATTTAGGTATGAGGTGGACAAAATATCTTACAAATTATAACATGCGCATTGTATTGTTTTGGCCTGTTTTCGCTAACTAATGGTAATAAAAAAATTATGACTTTATAACTTAACATTGTTTATTGTCCAACCATGTTCATACACCCTTTTTTTTTTGGAGAAATAGCCAATGCATATGCCATGTCCAATTTACTTACCAAGTATTGATTTTAACCATTGATATGATTTTTGAGCTATGTTTTTTGAACTAGACAAATTTGCACATTGGAGATCATACCTCCAATGCACAACATCTACCTTGGACACTACCCCATGCACAACAAATGTTAGCATTATGTTTAAACATCAATAAATGATTGTTATCCCTAGATTCACACATTTCATATATTAATACATGTGCTAAATTTTGCTACAAACTGCAAGAACTTTACTTGGACTAAGTAGATGTGCAGATTGAAAGATCAGAAGTATTAGCCTAATGTGCAAAATATGCTCCTTGTTAGGCTCCTATTCACGCCTTTGTAAAGAAATAAAATTGGTTACAACTATCTAAAAGGTACCCCAAAATAAATGAAGGTTTGTATTATACTAAGGAATTTGCAGCTATTAAATGCTTGTGTGGGATCAACACGTTCAAATTCAAAGTGCGAAGGTTGTTAGGCCTTCCCTAAAAACCAATTTTTCTGGAACTTGGAAGGTGATACTACACATGGAAAGTAGAAGCATTGGGGAGGCTTGTGGCATCCCATAATAATTAGCATTTCTAAGGCAAGACCAACAGAATGCTATTTGCTTGAGTAAGGTGCAAATGGAACATGACAAAAATGTAGTCATCAATGATGATGATGGTACAATGGGTCACGATGAAGCAGCAGTGGATACTAATCCCAAAGAAATAACATCCAACCGCTACATTTTAGCACATAATATGCGCGTTGCTCAACTCAAACAACGACTCGCAGAAGTTGAAGGAATCGCCCAAGAATTGTGAGTTCCTCATAGACTTGTCTTCGCATGCATAAATGGAGAAGCCCATACACAGTTCTATAATGGATTGTGCAATCTCCATAGCCTGCACTGTATGAAAAAGTTGGAAGTCCGACTATGCGCATGAGTTTTTTGTATACACCTACCAAATAGTTTGAACACTCTTCAATAATCTTTGTTCTAGTGTTAAGTTGTAGCTACTCTCGAAATTCCAATCTATTCTAAATTCTTCATGGGGTTAGGGTTTACAGTTTGAAATCGTTGTTTTTGGTGCTGCCATGAAATAGGGTTTTTGGTGATCTTTTACTACATGCATAGCTTAAAATTAGGTTTGTATGCTAGTTAATGGTCATGTTCTTATTGAGACAATCTTAGTCCAAACTAATTGCACCTTTGCTATGTTTTGGAAACACTAGGTCACTTGGCAGTTGTCACTTCATGAACTCAACAACCATGCGAGGGGGGAAGAAGACAAATAAGAAATCCACCCAAAATGTGGTGGATAGGAGAACACTTGGACACCAAAGAAATAGGAGGAGCATTGGGACTGCTGGAAAACCACATCATCATGTGGTGGAAGAGGAGGGGTCATCGGCATCAACAACATCTAGTGAATGTGACACTTCTAGTAACAATGACTATAACTCAAAAGGAGAGGAGTCTGAAGGTTCTAAGCTGCCAGTTGCATCTTCAGTTATGAAGAAATAGAATAAGGCACCTAACAAGTGGACCCCCACACCAAATGTAATGTACTCCCCCCCCCCATTTTCAAATATTGTGAGGTCCATTTTGATGTCAAGATACTAAAAGTAACAACATTATTAAAGGCACAATATTTGTGAAATTTGTAATTGGTCTTATGAACCTTGCTAATCCATATTGAGTTGCAGTAATGTTTGTTAGCATTCTACTATAATTTGTTTGTTTGTTTTGTTGTAGATCTCCCTTTTAACTCATGGTTAGTAGCATATTCATGTACTTCCTTGTTTATACCCCCTTAAATTCAAAAGCCTCTCAACCATAAGGTTGGGAGCTTTGTTGGTGTGGTAATGTGTTCATTTTTTGTTGATTTAATAATGGTTGCCTCTAGTTTTGTGAATATTAACTAAATGTACACACATTGCTCTTATATCATGTAATTGCCTTATCAAAATCAAAGAGTTAATCAACTTGCAATTATGGGTCACCTATGCTCTTGGGCTATTGATTATTACCTATGTTGTAGTTACCAATCATGGTTAGTACTTATCTATAAATGCATTCGATATATAGCCCGATTTGTTTGATTAGGGTTGTTCATAATTGATAAGTTTGCCATAGGAATCTTTGTTCTTTTTGGATTTACATGCCTCATGTTGACAATATGTGACCAAACTGTATTTTTTGCTAGCTTCTACCAATTCCTTATGTCTAACGTGTTGTGTGTGTGCTTGAGAAAAGAAAGCAACATAAAAAAAAACTCGGGTTGAAACCCCAGCACAAGTCGATATGGTGAATGCCACTAGGCTACAAGGGAACACATTGACAATAGTACAAAGTGGCAAGCATGGTGGCGACTTTGCAAGGTGCAATAAACAGGCATGTACGCATGGTGTTGCAAGTTTAGAATGCCCATGGATTGTTGGACAATGTGGGCACACAAGATAGTGGAGTTCTTGCCAAGTGTCACAATGTCCTAATTGGAAGGTAACATTGAGCCTTGGGCATAAGAGACTTGCAAACTATTGTGCCCCTTGTGGAAGGGCTAGAAGTAACATGTGTGAATTAACATGGGGTGAAGGAGGGAGTGTATGTGATCATGGGCTATGTCAAAGGGTGCAACCACATTCACCAGTGAGCAGGCAAGTAATAGAAGCCCAAATGGGGCAACACCCAAAAACACAAGCACCATACATGGCCTTAGACAATGAAATAGAAGTAGATGTTCGGCTCAAAGTTTTAGCCGAAAGTCATATGCAACAACGGGCTTCAAAGCGAGCTATAGAATTTGAAACTATAGAACGAAGGGAAAAAGGCTTGCCACCCCATAAGGTGCAAGTGACAAGGCATGGCAAAATTGATGGTGCATGTGAAGGGAAGGATGCATGGGATGGTGCGATTAGGTCACTAGCACCCTGGACTTTGAACATGGCAATGGTTAAGGTTACAGAACAAGACCCTGTAGATATGGCTAGACTTCGCTTACAATTGGATGGGAAATTTGAATACCTAGGTGGTGAATTAAGTGCTGTTGGCTTTAGGGATTGTGTAAGGCGATTTATGAAAGGAGAAAGAGCATGTTTAAAAAGAAGGTATGCATATAAAGGTGCCAAAGCCTGCCCACTTTGAGTGGACCGAGAACAATGGGACAAACTAATGATATATTGGCAACAACGTGACACCAAGACACATGGTTGATGCAAGAGGGGCAGTTACAAATGTAAGCCACCTTGGGCGTGGTGGTAAGGCAGTTATAGAAACAAAAGTGGTAAGTTAACCCTAAAACCCTAAACCTTTGTGATGGCTAAATGGAAACTACATAATGTTGAAATAATTATGCACTCACATGCCACATACAACATTGAGCATTAAATGATATAAAAAATGGGTGAATGCAAAAATCCAAGCATCGCCGAAGCCCATCAATATTTGAGATGGCTACTGTGGTACTAGATTCTAGTGGCACACCTGGGTATCCAATGAGTTTTCCTAGCTACTTCATTTTGTTTATGTCTTCATGAGTTTGATAATAATTGGTAAGTGGAATACTTTGTTGGATTTATAAGGATCTTTTGATGGGTTTATTGGGCATGCATCACAATCTCCCCATTTGTCTTTTCGAATGATTGCCATTGAAAGGAAGCAGCTAGAGAGGAGTAGCCAAGTCTCCCAAGTTTTTGAAGGGATGGATAAATTAAATGTTAAGGTAGAAAGTTCATGCAACAATTGCTAGCATGTCGAGAAGATGGTGTGAATGTGAAAAACCCAAAAATTGTTGTAGCCACTATCAACATTGAAGAGGTAGATGTTACTGCAAGGACTAGATCCCCAAGATTCTTGGTGTTGCAAAAAGCTTGCATGAGGTTATCCATTTAGATCTTGATGGATTAGGGTCAGGCACAATAGTGGTTGAAAGTGCCACTTTATCCACGCAATTAACTCCAAAAGCCCATCATATGTCTACAAGAAAAGGGGTGGGCCAACAAGTGGATGGGTGTTGTCCCTTCACATGTCCTTGACTATGTGCTAATAGGAGAGGATATGGGGCAGAATCCTAATAAGTTAGGGAAGGACATTCAAGTTGGAGTAGCTTACAAAGGTTGTGATTGTGTAGATGGGAGCAACCACCAACACCCACCCTCGAAGGTACAATCTAAATGCCGAACATGACCAACACATTAAAATTAGAGTTTACACAATCCTATGGGTTGTTCGATTATGGGAGTAATCTTGCACTTTTCATCAAATGTGGCATATGTGTGGGATGCTGGGAATTGCACCAACTACATGGCTAAAATAGGACATAAGTTAGATTATGGAAGCTAGATTTGTTGTTCTTATAGTTACAATCTAGAGATTAAGAACATGCCCACATTGTTTGGGGTCTACGTACATATAAGCATGAAGGAAATCATTGACATGGTTTCATGTTAATATTCATTGACGGATTTGGTGTGGCAGAAAGTGCAAAAAAGGTGGCAATTATGCCAACACCTGAAAGAGGTGTGAGTAGTCGGCTACGCTCTAATATTGGTGCAAGGGTGGGGAATGTTGGAGAGAAGGCATGGCAACATGTAAGTTAATACCAACATGTTTTTGAGTTTTTGTAGTTCATAACTAGGGAACACAAATGCCATGTTTGACACAATATTGTAACAAAAATTTATTCCATTTTCCTAATTGGTTGCTGATGGTAAATTGAATGAAGGTTCTTTATTGGCATTGATGTGCAATTTAAAGTAGGGGAAGCCATTATCTTATGTAACCTTGATGCTGAGGTTGTAGCAATGGGATTGATAACAAGTGTTGGAGGAGAAGGATGTGTCCACCATGGGGTGGTAATCAAAGAATCATGGTTCCAAGTCCAACTAAGTGAAGTTGTGGTAGGTAAAGGCAACACCCCGTTGTTGGTGCCAAATGAGAATGATGATCCCCCCACAATGTGTATTAAAGGATGTAATAGGTTCAAGCACTGTATGGGAAGGTCGTTTAATGCGAAAGCATGCTTAAGTTAGAGGCACTATAGGTCGGGAGCTAGTTGATTTTTGGATCCTAAAACCCTAATGAATAGTTATGGCCTTTTTTGGGTGTCAATGATATTTTGGACGTTGTATGGTTTAATAGACTTGATAATGTGATGGACTCCTAGGTTGCTGTAATTGGAACAATGGCCATTAAACCCCATTGGATGGAATTTCAATGTTAGTACAAAGGGTAATTTGTTGGTTAAGTAATTACAAATTTTGGACATGCAAAATTGCAGATCACATATCGATGTGTGTAATATTTATTGGTTGATTTTTCAGCATTAGTGGAGTATAATATAAAAGTGATATGTATAATGTACATTAGTTAAAGTAGGCGTAGGTGTGTAAAGAACCCAAATATGGGCAAGGCAATGGTTAATGCTATTAATTTAGTTACACATGTAACTATAGTGGCACACCTTAATATTAAAACTATTAATGACGAAAGTTGCATGCCATGGGCCAACAATTACATTTGTAATTAAATCTAATAGTTGTTGTGCTATCATGTGGCACACTATAGACGGTATGATGAAAACCCTAAACCTTAACCCTAACCCTAACAGTTGTTGTGCTGCCATGTGGCACATTATAAACGATATGAAAACCCTAAACCTTAACCTTAACAATTGTTGTGCTACCATGTGGCACACTATAAACAATATGATGAAAACCCTAAACCTTAACCCTAACCCTAACAATTGTTATGCTGCCATGTGGCACACTATAAACGATATGATGAAAACCCTAAACCCTAACCCTAACCCTAACAATTGTTATGCTGCCATGTGGCACATTATAAACGGTATGATGAAAACCTTAAACCTTAACTTTAACAATTGTTGCGCTGCCATGTGGCACACTGTAAACAGTATGATGAAAACCCTAAACCCTAACCCTAACCCTAATAGTTGTTGTGCTACCATGTGGCACATTATAAACGGTATGATGAAAACCCCGAAACCCTAACCCTAACCCTAACCCGAACAATTGTTGTGTTGCCATGTGGCACACTATAAATGGTATGATGAAAACCCGAAACCTTAACCCTAACCTTAACAATTGTTGTGTTGCCATGTGGCACACTATAAATGGTATGATGAAAACCCCAAACCTAAACCCTAACCCTAACCCTAACAGTTGTTGTGTTGCCATGTGGTACACTACAAACGGTATGATGAAAACCCTAAACCCTAACCCTAACAGTTGTTGTGTTGCCATGTGGCACACTATAAACGATATGATGAAAACCCCAAACCCTAACCCTAACCGTAATAATTGTTGTGCTGCCATGTGGCACATTATAAACGGTATGATGAAAACCCTAAACCCTAACCCTAACCCTAACAATTGTTGCATTGCCATGTGGCACATTATAAACGGTATGATGAAAACCTTAAACCCTAACCCTAACCCTAACAATTGTTGTATTGCCATGTGGCACATTATAAATAGTATGATGAAAACCCTAAACCCTAACCCTGATAGTTGTTGTGTTGCCATGTGGCACACTATAAACAGTATGATGAAAACCCTAAACCCTAACCCTAACCCTAACACATGTAAAGTGAAACCATGTGATCTACATGGCGATTCAAACTCTCAAAATACTAATTGCATTTGTAATTACATTATGTGGTCACTGGGTTGCCATATGGCATGATCCTGATAATTCAATGGGTGTTAAACCTTATAACCCTAACTGTAATCTTCCCCACATGTACAGTGACATAACATGGTTGATCAAGCCTTAAACCCAACACATGTGCCCACCTCAATGGCTACGACTTGGACGGTCTAGATTAATTAAAATGAATATTAAAACAAAATATTTAATTACAAAATAAAAGTACATGTGTTCACATACAATTAGGTTAGTTAATTAACATGTGTTGCAATGGGAACACAACCCCTATAGTTGCATGCAGTTGCACTTACAACTGTTAGTTTAGAATATGGGTGGATGAAACCATATAACCCAATCGTATGTATTTTTCATATACGGAGTGTCTGATGCAACTATATTTTTTTTGCAACTTGTTTTAGGCAATTGGGCTAATTTTCAATTGCAAATGTCAGTTGCAACTAAAAACTAGTTGCAAAATGTTATTTTTCTAGTAGTGAAACGAGGTGAAAGCACATTAAGGTGTTACATTTACTAACAAATTTAGAATCCATACTTAAGGCATTACTACAATTCATGGTTTCTAAAAAGGTCCAAATTGACTAATAAGTCCTTTTTTATTAATGGACATATTGTACATTTTGACTAGAGGCCCATGGCTTCAATGACATGTGTATTTTTTTATTGGCAAACTTGACTAAAATGACATATTTGTCAAATTGGACAAAAAAATGACTACCTTCGTTAAAATGGCCAATGGATTTTATTCAATTGACATATTTAATCAAGTTGACAAAGAAAAATAACATCTTTATTGGTGTTTAATCAAATGGGACATCTTATGCTACTCAATAGGTAAAATTAACTCAAACTAGGTTAAACAATAACTTATGCCTACCTACATACCAATTCATTTACCTACTTGCCTACCTACCTCCTATGACTTACTTACCCACCTACCTAATTACCTACCTCTTACTTCCCACCTACAATCTTACAACTTATCTACCTACCGACCTTTTACGACCTATTTACCTACCTACATGCCTGCCAATTTACTTACCTACCTCATTACCTACCTCCTATTTTCTACAACTTACCTACCAACCTAACTACTAGCTAGTTATTTACTTACCCCTTCTACCTACTAACCATCGTGCAACCTACCTATTAATTACCTAACGTTTTACTTACTTACATAACTAATGATTTGAAATAAACAAGTGAAATAAAAAACTTGATAGGTTTTGTCAACTTTGGAAAGTGTAATCTATCAATAAGGACTTGGACTATCATAGGAGAGGTGAAGGGTTCAATTTTCAATACTTGCAACTTATATACATGCTTAGAACATTAGGATAGGTAGGCTAAGTTAAATTAAGAAGGTTAAGTAGGCTAGGTTAAATTAGGAAGGTTATGTAAACTACGTTAGGCTAGGTTACCACCTACCTACCTACTTGCTTTTTATGACCTACTTAAACCTATATATTATGTACATACACAAAACTATTATTTTTGGAATAATCCAAAAAAAAAGGTAGAATTTTGATTAGTCAAATGGATTAATCAAATAGTTGAACATTTTGCTAGTCAAAAAGACCACCCAAGCCCGGGTAGGTTATATAGGTCCAAATCAACTTGTTCAAATTGATAGGATGGTCTTTTTGACACTTTTCCAAATGGAGTCTTTTTAAATTTCATTCTTAAGTAAAAAAACCATGAATTGTAATAATGAGGTCAACATGCATAAAGAGGATGCCTTGAATCACATAAGATATGTGGCAATTGTCAATAGACATCCATCATTGAAACTTTGCATACCTTAATTTAACTCATGAATATAATATATTTGAAAGATGAACATTTTAACTATTAACTTCAATGAATACAAAACTTTATATTAAAAGCCCATATTTACATAAAATCTAAAATATTTTGATCATCAAAATCCTTTCAAAAAATCCATCTAGTTTCAATGTCACCACACCATGTTCCATGCCATTATAATCATTAAAATGAACACCATATGATGACATATTGAGTCCATATACATTTTGTATGGATTGTGGTGAGGGGCAATTTGGTAAAATATTGAAATTTCAATCTATTGTGACAACTTCAAATTTGTCGAGTTGAAATTCATGCCATGAGATTATACCAAGTAGGAGATTGTTTCATTGAGTCTTTCTTCATGTTAATCACTTTTATGTAGCTCAATGGTCAATTATAAATCAATAAATATTTTAAAATATGAATTATTACAACAAAAATTGGGACACCTTAATGTGTTTACATTCCAAGGCAAAAAACTTGCAATCAACTTCCATTAATTTTGCAACACAAGTGACATTAAATTTTTCCCTAACATCACTATTTTCAAAAACAAAGTCTCCTTTAATGAAATTTATAGATTGAAGTTTAATTCTTGTGGAGAACCATGTTGTAATTCGTGTCATATCATGAATAAAAACATTTTTATCATATCCAAACACATGAATTCTAGATAGTGGAAATGATATTAGAAATTCATATTTAGTTTTGATTTACGTATATTAGAATATAACATTGAGAAACCAAATGAATATTATAGTACCTTTCAAGTTAAGCAATAATTAAATTATTTTAAAAAAATTTGAATCGTCTAGAAACTAATTGAATGATCAGGGGCACAAGAAAAATTGAGCAACAAGATTTCCAAACCACATGAATGAAAGCAAATCTAATACAAAATTTAGGTCATGGAATAAAAAAATCAAAAGCAAAAACAAAAACACAATGTGTGCATGATGTGAATGAAAAATGATTTAATTACAAAAAACGTGACAAGAACAAAACAATATCATGATAAAAATTACATACCCAAAATTGGTGTTGAACAGATTGAAGATAATGAAAACTTCTACCTCTACATGTATATCATTATTTTTAGTTCAAAATAGTTTTTTAAGAAACTTCCAACCTACATGTGGTTCATGTGTTCTCATATGTAAATTATGAATGAATTAAAACTCGACTAAGACTGAACAAAAATTTAATTAAGAACTAATTAAGAACTAATTACAAATTAACTAGAAGTGCATCAAAAATTAATTAGAAATGAATTGAAAATGAACTAAAAGTTAACTAGAAGTGAATTAAAAGTCACCTATAAATGAATTAGGATTAAACTAAAAGTGAATTAAAAGCTAATTGGAAACGAATTAAAAATGAACTGAAACTAAATTATGAATAAAATACAAGTTCATTACAAGTCGTGAATGAATTCCATGGTGTTGGCATTTGTGATATGAACTTGAAAAGTTGAATTTTAAGGAAATTACTATTTTAAATTGTCAAAATATTGAGTCAATTTTCAATGACACTTCAATTTTATACTACATGATTTAACTTTTGAGCATAAGCATTAAGCCCCCAAAAACTAGTTGTCACAAATACAATATTTTTGCATTTAGTTTTTTTGGTAATGTATGGAGATCAAATATTGGATTTTTTGGCTTGCTTTAAATATATTTGGTTAGCTTTATATTTAGATTAATCAATTTTTTTTTTTAAACCTTGAAAAATTTGAATGTATGGAATATATATGTGATGAAATAATACTTGTCACATAATATGAAAAATTACATATATATTTGAAAACTATGATTACGGGTGGAATTTTTTGTTGCCAATTTTTTGTGGTGAATGGCATTGATATACATCAATGAAATTTTGGACCATTTAGAAATTTAAAGTTTTTGATTGATAATCCATCCAAAAAAATGTGTTTTTTACACCTTTTTTGCAATAAATGCATAATAATGTCATCTTTTAAGGAAAAAACCACTACCATATGAAAAAGTAAGAAATTTTATAGGTGAGCTTTGCATTATTTTCTCATTTTTCTTTTATTTGCTAATGTTTTATGAATCATAAACATGAAGTATTTATGGTTGTTAAAAAAATGTAAATTATATATTTTAAGTACATTGATTTTACTCAATCTTTTTCATTTCACTATTGGATCAAAATTAACTTTGACTCAAAATGAACTTTGGGTTCCAAAATGTTCTTTTTCAAAATTTGAAATTTTATTGCCTATTTTTAGGATAGCCAAAAGATGTCATCAAGATTTGACACGAAATTTGTTATACATCATTTTTTTTGGTGAAAGGTGATTCACCTTTAAGTGTGTTTTCACCTTTTCTTCTCCTTAAAAATGATTAGGATTTGGGGTTTTTTTTTTGATGTTAAGCAATTTTCAAAATTTTGTGAAAACTGATCTCTTCTAGTTTTCACATAGGTTTGTGAAAACCATTCCGAATTTTTCCTGACTTGTTAAAAACCTAGTTAGGTGTTTATTTTTAATTTTAAAAAAGTCAGTCAATTCTGAAACATTCTAATTTTCACAAATGTAATAACAATTCTCACAAACTAGTTAGTGAATTTTTTAATTTTTTTTTTGCATCCCAAGTTAAGGGATATTTTAAAACCTAAAGTTAATTTTTTATTTATGAAAGTGCATAAAGAAAGCTCTATGGTTTGCATGAAGGATTTTTTTGAAAAAATAAATAAATTTGTCATTTTTGAGAGAGAATTCTTTTTTGACATATTTAAAATTTCAAAATACGTGCTAGGTGTTAAAATTTCAACCCTAGGTGGCCGGTTATAAGTAAGAAGCTATAAATTAAGGTAGGTAGGCTAGTGTTCGAACAATTAAGAAAGGGTTTGCTCGCCAGTTTTTGGAAAAAGGCCCCATTGTTTATGGTGTCCAAAGATTAGATGGAGCCTTTTTCTTGGTGCATCTGCTGCATTAAAAATAAGCAAAAACAAATTATAGGCGAGAAAGTTATGACCCTTGAAGTAAGGGGGTAGTTTTTATAGAAAATTCTTGATTGAACAATTCATAGCCTATCTCTGAACCTTTCAAATAAAATAAAATAAATTATTCTATTGTGTTTAAAGTTCCAAGATGATTTGTAGAACTTAAGATGGTTATTACAAAGTAGTTTAAATCGCTCAATTTGAATGAAAAATGAAAAAGCTATGCATTGATGAAATAGTAGGGGTCAAAATGAAGAAAAATGAGGAAAAACACATTTTGAAATTTGAAAAAAACATATTTTCTTAAGTGTTTTTTTTGGCTTCTCTTTTGGTTTTGCATTTCCAAGATGATTTGTAAAGCTTAAGAAGGCGCTCCTATAACATTTTAAATCATTCAAAATGGAGAAGAATTGAGAAAGATTTGTCAACATGTTTAATGATAAGCTAATGTTTGGTGATAAGCATATCTACCTTACTTTGCATCGTAGACTTGTGGATAGCAAGCCTAAGAACTGGGACTAGGTTTAGATCCAATATCTACCTGGGTATCAAGTTTTTTTAACAAAGAAAACTTGGTTGGTTCTCATGATGCACAGTTTTCAACCTAGTGAGAATAAGAAAACTTAATTTTGAGTGCCATGTATAAAAAAAGTGACAACCTAGGGGATTCAAGGTGAGAATTGGCTTGAAAATTGAAGCAATTTTCATTTGATTCCTAAGAACCACCCAAAATTGATTTTTTTCCCAAATCAACCTTAAAATGAGTTGGGATAAAACTTGGAAAGTTTTAGCGAGCTAAATTCAAGAAATCAAGAACTTGCAATATAGGCCTTAAATATAATGAAATAGATACTTACATTTAAATGTAACCTTAATTTTGGTATTGTATGTACATGTGTACACAATTTATTATCGTCACCCATTTTTAAAACATAATATTAGGCTAAAAATTCCATAAATTGTTTTTTTACACTTGAAATGGGTTTTCAAAAATAAAATAATTATTCAACACTTGAGTGGCAAACCTGAAAATGGTCCTACAATAGTTTTTAGTCTCGATTACATTGCTTGTCCTCTCTTGTTGGTAAAACATTAAATTTAGTCAATATAATGTGATGTCAACCTGCATGCACTTTGGTAGATGTAGAGTATACGTCACTTGTCCCCTTTTGTTGATAAAATGGCTAGATTTACTCAATATAGTGATATTAACCTTCACACGTTGCTCAGTAGTTGTAAAGTATGCATTGTAGTCCTCAATTGATTACCTTTCAAACATTTTTGAAAATAGGATCATGCTTAACAATCCAAGGCTCCGGCCCCTTCTAATAAGACCACCTAGGCTTTTTGTAGAGGTAGCTTATAGGGGTCGACAAATTTGCTAAATCCACAAGCAGCCATGGCATCAATTGTTGCCATGTTGTCATACAATTGAAACCCTCAAGGAGGATCAAAAGCATCATGGACCTTTGCAACAACAATGTCCCTTTGCTTGTTTGCACATTCTTCTACTCTCTCACTCTTCTATGTTCACTAGTGGGTGCCCGTGACCTTCGGCCACCTTGGTTCATGTTTTAAAAACTTTTAACTTTTTTTTATTTTATTTTATGTATTTTCTATTTTTATTATTGTTATATATATATTTTAATTTGGATGCAAGTTTGAAGTTTGGAGAAAGAAGACACACCTCATTTTTTTTCAAGTAGGGTTTTTCTTATTTTTTACTCTTTATTGGTTTTTTCATTTTTGGAATTTTTTTCTTTTAAAATTCTTTTATTGTATTTCCCTTTCCTTGTTTCATTTGTTTCCATTCCTTTTTTATAGTTTTTTATTTGTTTCATGTT
>Ga0209208_10001404_pt1 | contig 33804 bp, 24 predicted proteins | sample S1TSphfallax_3_FD_187694 | JGI IMG/M metagenome (GOLD analysis project Ga0209208, IMG submission 187694) | Host-associated microbial communities from peat moss isolated from Minnesota, USA - S1T2_Fd - Sphagnum fallax MG (SPAdes) (version 2) | ecosystem: Host-associated > Plants > Peat moss >...
GTTGAGAGCTTTCCAACAGTGTGTCGCACTCCCTTTCACGCATTGAGGTCAAGTCGATTCCTGACCTTTAGTGGTCAAGAGTCAAATTGTCAATTTCTCTCCCGACCTTTCTTTTTGCCATAACTTGTGTTGAAAATGTCCAAATGGCTCATGCGAGCCCACTTTCGACATTTACATTTTGATAGCTTTCCAATGATATAAAAAACGTTCCAATACGAGGTGTTTTGACCCTTGTAATCGAATTCTGAATTTCGGGAGTCCCAGAGGACTTCCAAGTCCCCATTTCAGGAGTGTGAGTCTCATCCTCACACTTTCTCAAAGTAGGGTTGTGACATCCAAATTCCCAAAGTTGGGACTCCCGTGATTTTGGGGCCCCACAACTTTGTGTGTATACCTCTAATTGAAATGAAATTTGAAGAAAAGTTGTAGCCCTCGTCAAGAGCTTTCCAACAATATGTCGCATGCCATCTGCACGCAAGGAAATCGAGTCAATTCCCGACTTTTAATGGTCGGGAGTCAAATTGCCAATTTGACTCATGGCCTGCCTTTTAGCCATAACTTTTATTTCAGATGTCTAAATGGGTCATTCAAGATCATTTTAGACATCTACATTTCAATAGCTTTCCAATGGTATAAAGAACTTTTCAATCGATTGGGTTTTGACCCCTATAATCGCTCTTTAAACATTCAAGAGTCCATCAGGACTCCAACTTCCAAGGTGGGAGTTCCCTTGAAACTGTGAGGGTTCATTTCCTCACACTTCCTTTCACTCTCGGGCTTCCTTTTTTGGCCGCAACCTTGCAACCCCTTGCCTTGGTCGCAAGCCCAAGGCTAGGGTTGTGACATTAGCTTTTTAAGAATGCACACAAGTTGCAAGTATTAAGAGTTGAACCCCTCACCTTCAAAATGATAAACCAACTTTTTATTAATGGACTACATTGTCAAAAGGTGTCCAATATTTGTTAAGTCTTTTATTTCACATGTTTATTTCATATCATTATAAAATTAGGAGATAGGTAATAAGTAAATAAATTGTGGAATGATAGGTAGGTTGTAGAAATAGCTAGGTGGGTGGGTGGGTAAGTAGGTAACACTACAACATATCATGTTTATTTCATTGTCTTTTGTGTTGAAATTTTAGTTATAATGGACACTAGACAATTTTTGGCTAAGTAAAAAAGAAAATCATTTAAAACAATGTTTAGTTAGCATTTTAGTCATCTTCATGTAATTGACGATGATTGAAATTTATCATGTTTGTTTTAACGAAAATGTGTCTGGTTCATTTTGTTAGGTAGTAGTTTTATTTTACATGGCAATTAATTAATTTTAATTACTTAATTATTATTCTAAATATGTTTAATTTATGAAAATTTGAAAATCCAATTTTTTTAATAATTATAGAAACCAAAAAGTAACAAACAAGAGGAAAAATATATTTTTTTCTTGGGCATATTTGCCTATCATTAATTTGTCATCAATGATGTGTTGATGTGGCATCACACCTATAACGTGATTGATTTTAGTTAGAATCATGAGATGTCAAAGGTGGGGTTTGAAGCTTCATCTTTCCTTTGTGCTTTTAGTGGGGATTTTTCACCTTCAAAAGTTTACTAATTTATGAAGAAGGGACTACTATAGTGGTGAAGGGGTGTGGCTTTGTGATTTGCTTAAGCAGTTGGTTGGGATGTGACAAAAAACTAAGGCACATGATAATCAAAACACATAACACATATATTAAATGGTAGATACAGTTTTTGAATTACCCACTAGCATGAGCTTGTGGTCACCTGTTTCAGATCTTGGTCTAAGTTATTACCTTTCTCAACAAAGAGAGGCTTGAAGTCTCTAAGGGATCATATCATTTTAGTTTCTCTCGCTTGAGCCCAATGGCCTTCATTTTCCTATTCAATTTCTTCAGAACATATGAACCTAAAACCACATCAAATTTCCATAGGAACCCAAGTTCTTGTTTACATTTGGTAACATAGATCCCTGAGCCCAAATGGATTACATAAACTAGTGCTCTTGACATCGTCCTTCAAATTGACAACACATAAGAACAAGAAAACAACACAATTCTAGTCCCTACTAATTGCTTCACAAGTTTTACAAATAATCATAGCCCCCCTTTCACATGGTCCACCTTGTAAAATTCAACAAACTATGGCTGTGTTTTAGAGTTCCCAGTAATTAGGGTACTTTCATGATATGCATGCCAACATTCACATACATATCAAACCGACACATATATTGAAAAGGTTTTAGGTAGCTCTTGAAATCCCTAGGATTTTCATCATCCCCTTTATCAACCTTCAAAACCATCCCTTAGACTAAATTTCTGCCTTTTCAAATACATTGCATAATAGATCTCTTTGTACCTCTGTTTGAGACAAAAAATCCAACCTCCTTCTCTAAAAACCTCTACCAATTGAAAAACAAACCTCTCCTTCTCCCACTTATGTGCTTTGTTGTTCTTCATTCTTTCGCTCCACACCGAGATTTCCACTAGTTGCTCTTCATTTGGTAGCTCCCTTGCCACACAATCAGCCAGCATCCAACAATATCTACAACAACATAGTCATCCCAAATAAAAGAAAATGACATAAAAACATTAAAATCATCAACACCACTGCATCTCCTTTGCTCCTTTTTCTTGTCTCCATTGTTGTTGTGAATAAACACTCCGAGCCAAAAACATGAGAAAACGCACTTTCCTTGAAACCCTAAAACTCCTTCTTGTTCACCCAAACCCTAAAGTTAAAAACTTGTTGTAGGGAGTTCAAATCCCAACTGGACCCTACTTCTCCTCACGCTCTAGTTGGCTATCCTAGCAGTTAGGGTTGAGGCTGTCACCAAAGTTAACAAATACAAAAATAAAATAAATTAATAATCTGAGGGTTATCTAACAAGCACATTTTGAAGGAAATGTGCATCCATACTGTTGTACCTTGGTAGCTTTAACACTAGTATGTCAAATAATTAATTAATTTTGAAGATTTCGAAAGAATCTTTGTTTTCCTTCAAAAAATTTTGTTCCTTGAAAAAAGTAATTTCTGAAATTTCAACATTTCTACAAATAATAGACTAGTGTTGAAGCTACAAAGATACTACTGTATTTGACACTTTGCCAGATTGATACATTTGAATTGTCCAACCAAAACCTTCCATCCTTTTTAATCTTCTAAAATCATTTCTAAATTTTGGTCATTTTTTGTTGGGCTTTAAGATTGCATCTTACATGTTTTCACTCATGCACAACAGGAAATACCACAAAGAATGTTGGATGTTTCCATCCTGCAACTCCCCCTTGCAAATATTAGTTACAATTATGACCATTAATGCAAAATTTACAGAGTCTTCCAGGTTCATCTCACTAAGTGTTCCCATTAGCAATTTGATTGCCAACAAATCTTTCATTGGAACAGGCTGGTCTTGTAATAACATTGGACAGGGCACACCATCACAATAGTCCACTTCTGTGCCATAACCAATGTGGCCATTCAATGTAACTCCTGATAGCACTCCTGGCACCTAGTTGTCAATGTTCCAATAAGTGAAGAAACACCTTCCACCAGGGTCTGTGTTGCTTTCCTTTCTCAGAGAAGTTCAAATTAAGTAATTCATCCTTGGCATCAATTAGGAACCTTTGAGAGTCTGATGTGCTCAACCAAACAGATTTGACTGCCACACCCGATGAATTCATTTTATGAAAGTGTGTTGATGAATCACTGCTGCCAGATATTAGAATCACCTGGTCTAGATTCATTGTATTGGTCAAATTTGAGACCCACATTCAAGGTCACTTGGAAGTCATACACTCCATATCTCCATGACTGGAACATCTTCAGCATAGTGGCCTGAGATACTTTGTGGATCAAAATATGCACCAGAAGCTGTCTCTAAATCCTTGCTGTTGTAGACAACTAGATCACTAGCATAGTCATTACAACATCCAAACAGATTTCAGCATCTGAAAAGTGCCTGTCATTACCACTGGTGAATCGTCCTGCACCATTTGACTGAATTTCATAGAACCTAGTACTCCAAATGACAAACTTGTCACTTGGCGCAACCACTTCTACAGCATCTTCTGAGGAGCTTGGGTCACTTTCAGGTTCCTTTATATATCTGATGCATCTGCCACACATACAGCTGACACCTGTCTTAACACAGTAGTTTCAATGGTGTTGCAAACAGCATTAGATCACAGATCAGCTGGCACCTGACAACTTAGCCAGTCATTAACACATGACTCATCCACCAATTGAATTCAATATCTCAGATCATGACAAACAAACCAGAGGGTCTTTGCCTACAATTACAAGAAAGAAATTCCGCTAGGATATGGCTCAGCTGCTGAGTCTCCATCCTCATCACCTTCTTCATATGCCACTTCAACACCAACAACATGACCTGCACTGTGCCAGAAAGGATTCCAGCCCATCCTATTCAACAATCTGAGAAATGGGAAAGTTGAAACCATCAAACCATGAGATGACAGCTGGGTATTTTCTTAATAACTTCAGCAACTTCCAAGTCTTCACTACCTGACCAAACACATGCACCACCTCCTTTGACATTGATGGTGCTGCAAACAGTCCACAACAACCACTACTATCATGGGTCTGCATCTCTTCATATAAGTTGTTGATGGTTCTTCATCAAAGCTACCTCCCTCCAACCTTAGTGTGTTTGCTGAAGACTTCTCAACCCCAAACTTTGCTTGTTTCTATTTCTAGCCCCAGGTGTAACCTGGACAGTGAGAGAACTGAAGGTTAGTTCCTTCTACACCACAATCCACAAAGGTGAAGCCACATCAAAACATATGTGAGAGATGTGTGAATTCCTGATCATCCTCCACAGTGCTTGCAAAGATGCGGGTGAATGATGGTCTTGAACAAGCTCTTTCCATACAATTTCAGCAAAAGAAGCCAACTGCAAGCATGGGTGCAAGATGAAGCTCATGCTGTAGGTAAGTTACATGCAAATTGACAACATAGAAAATGGTGGAGTTGCCTGCCTCCAGGATTGCACTATACTTGCATGGCCTAACTTCTTGACCTTGTTCTTCAAGGTGAAAATTGATTGAAGAAATGTGATTCTCTCTCCATCATGCCAGAAATTTGCTAGCCCTTAGTTACCACCTTAGTGACCAATCATGCATCCACGATCCCCTACTTCATGAACAAAAAATTGAGCATCAGCGTAATCCCTCTTGCTTGTCAGTTTTTGCCAGACAATCCCTCCAACATTATTATTAGGAACACCCAATTCTGCATCTAGGATTTCATAGATCTCACTCCAGCCAGGCCGTTGGCAAGGATCCATGTGCCAACATTTGTGCAATAATTGGGTGATCCCCAGGCTCAAGTAATTAGGAAGCTCTGGTCTTCCTCCCGACAAAACCAGCTCGTAGTCTGACAAGCGATGGCCTTCAAAGGGAATGAGACCAGTGAGTAACTCGTAGCACACCATCCCGAAACCATATACATCCACAGCTGCTGAATATGTGGGTGTGATGTTGTTTCGGAGTGCCTTCAACACTTCTGGCGCCCTCCAAAACCCTGTGCCAACTACGCCCTTGGAACTCTCGTAGTCCCCGACTGCCACCCCAAGAAAAGCATAGGCCAAATCTCGCCTCAATTTGACGTTTCTGGTGATGAAGCCCTGTTTTGAGTCATGGGGTGACACAAAGATGTTGGAGGCCTTGAGGTCTTTGTGTATCAATCCGCGACTATGCAGCGATTGCACCCCGATAGCAATAGTCCGCATCATAAACAATGTCATGTGCTGCGGAAAAGGCATCATCATCATCATCACCATCTGTGCACCCTTCTTCGTGGTGTTGCGCATCCGAGATTTGAGGTATCGCACTCTCAAGTCGATGAAGTTTCGCAAATCTCCTCGCATGGCTTGCATGACTACCGACACCTCGCCGGTGGTTCTATCCTCTGAGTATCCATACAAGTTGCAAATCCAAAAAGAGCTATTAAATGGGAGCTCCATCACCTTCGCCAATCGCCCGCGCAATTGTAGCGCATCAACTCCACGGCCTTTGTATCTTTTGACGACAACCTCTCGACCACCCCACCGCGCTAAGTAAACATGTGCTTGCGCACCTTGTGCAATCTCTTCTACTAATTCAAGTTCCGACGGATCTATTTGTAGCACATTATCTAAATTTTCGTCTGAGACAGTCTCCGCATCCTGCTCTACCTGAAGCTCACTCCAAAGGTGCTCAGGCGCGGACCCGTAGTACGTCTGTTCTGGTAGTATTGGATCCTCCGCCTGAAGCTCAATCGAAAGCTCCTCAGATGCAGACATGTAGTACTTCTCATGTTCTGTTGTTACCGAGGTGGCCGTATTCTTTCCAGTCGCTAACTCTCGACTTGCTGATGCGTAGCGTGCACTCTGTATCGGTGTAGTAAGCGTGTCTTTGTTCAGCTCCCGTGATGAGGAGGAGCTGCCGGCCTTCGAACACTTGCAAAAACATATGCCCATGATTGGAATCACGGCTACTAGAGATGGTTGCTGGCGTATTAGATGTTTAGATTGGATGAATAAGTTATCTAAGAAAGTGAGAGCAAGGGAAGGAAAGGACTTTGAATTTAGACGAGAAGAATGCGAGAACGAGACTTGTGAAGTAGAAAGAGAAGAGGATCTCATCAACAAAAGGCACCATCAGAAAGTGCCCTAATCTGCCGTGGTCTGCACGCAAACGGGATGAACCATTGGAGCTCAGGTCAGGGTTTTATTTTCAATTTTGGGAGGTAGGTAGTCTGGCAATCATCCACATGCAGCATCATCTACTCCAAACCTTCTCCACAGTAACACAGTGATACCTGATAAAGGAGTAGTCAAATCTCAAATAGTTTGATACGCAGGCTCCCCTGTGCACTCCAGAGCTGGTTTTCTATAGAGATTTGTGGCACAATAGCATCAAATTTAGCTAATTAGTATCTAGACAAACTTCACCCAGTTAGAAACGACACCATCCCCGCAGTACACTTGTAGCCAACACCAGACCCTGCATCTGAAGCTTGGGGCACTTCCTGTGCAAGTCCTAGAAGCACAAGTGATGACCTGATTAAAACACAGGTGGGTCTTCATTGTCAAATATGATACTGCAGTGAGTAACCATCTGATAAGACACTAGATGCCAATATGTGGTTCGTCTTTACTGAGAAACACATCAACGTCTGGTCAAACATAGCAGACCCTTACAGCAGCACATCCCCTTTGCTCATTGATTGGGCCTGCTGAAGGGTAGGAGGTTTTCTGCAGACCTCAGGATTTCTCCCTGCTACACAAACATAGCTTCAGGGGATAGGGGAAAGATGAGCAACCTGGGTATGATGGGTTGGACTGCAGGTTGGTTTGCAGTTAGTGGCAAGAAATCCTTGCAGTGTGGATTTTTTCTTTAATGCATCTTCCGGCTGCCCACTTGGTAGCTGCAACACTTCAAATGTTTGTCAGGGTTCAAGACTCTTCAGCTAAGAACAATGATTACCCTTCTTCCGATCTCAGGTTCAAATATTTCTTGAAGTAGTCTTCTGACCTATCAGCTGACATATACCCATTGTTAACTTTTCCCTCTTCCTTCTCCTTCATCCAATATCTGTGGTCATGAGAACCAGCTGTAAGAGCTGTACATTCTCAGTCATCATTACCATCAGAATGTTATGCATGTTCTCAGTCTTAGTGGGTTCTTAAGGCACTTCCTGTCCAGAAGAATACAAGTTCTATTCATCTCTCCGTCTTTCCAAGTGGGTGCAATATTGTTTTAACTGATTCTGTCCGGCTGAAATCTGCACATGTAAATCTGAAAACTGAACATCGTTCACCCTTGTCACCCATTGCCCACCAAAGCTTTACATCAGTAACCCTCCCTGTATAAGAAAAACTCAGAGCACAACTTATTGAAGGGTCACCTCAATAGCAAATTGAAAACATGCCAGTTTCCTAAAAGCAGGATGCTAGAATGTCAATGCACCTGTAATAAAACATGCAAAGAGTGAGGAACTGTTTGGCGTGCACACTTGAGAAAACCCATCCGCAGCTGTGGTAGTTCAAAATCTGAACATGCACAAGCAGGTACAGAAATTGAAATGGCTTCCCATACTTCAGACAACAGTCAAACAAGACCTGCACCAGGTCCAAACAATACACCTCTGAACCTGACTCCACCATACTTATGCCAACCCTTCATGGGTCCAAACTTCGTGACAAGGACTGCTCCAAGAAAAACTAGCAGTGTGTCCAACCACTTATTGAAGCTATCAAATAAATACAGAGGATAGAGTTCAACCTAGTGCCATAGCTGTTTGTTCACAAGATGAGAGAGAGTCTCCATCACAAAGCTCACTTGCATCAAAAGCAGAGGAATCCTTTAACATTCACCCTCCTTTATATGCGCAGAAGGACCATACAAATTGATATGTCCTGCTTTGCCAAAAAACCCACCTCTGGTCTGGCCACTGTTGGGAACATAAACCTGCTGAAAACTCTTCAATAAGGATCCGGTTGAAATTCTGATACTTATAACTAGAGCAAAACACCCTCTAACCACCCTAAAGTTCTTCAGATTCAATAATTTTAGCACCATCAAGAACAACAAGAGATCTCTGAACTCTGGTGATATGAGTCGGCAGACTTTGGAGAATGTCAACAATGTAAATGCTGGAAAACAACTTGAAACTCTGGAAGTATTTTAAACTCTAGAAATTCAATTGGTGTCTTGCAAGCTCAGTTTTGAATGCTGAAATGCCTTCAACCCTACAAGATTCACGCTATACACGTGCCTCAAAAGACCATCATTTGCTATGACAAACTAAACTACTACAAGTTTGTGGATTTTATGGTCCACAGGAAAATCAAAGCAAGAACTAGTTGCAGGGTGTGGAAAAAATTGCAGTTACTGCAGTGCTAGAGGCATGAGTGAAATGCAAGACCCACCTGTGCCATTATGCTTCATAGATACTTCAAAGTCTGCAAGAGCAGAGTGAGTATGACACATCCAGATTTCATTCTTGAAAAATCAAGGATCTACATTTGCACATATGCAAACCACTGGATCTGTGTTTTTCTGCAGATACCAGCACCCATGTGAGGACATTGAGGTCCTCTCTTGAAGCAAAAGATGTACAGGTATGATAAGTTTACCTTTATGTGGATTCTAGAAACTCTAGAAGCAAAGATTTGACAACAGTACACAACCTCTTGACCACTCCTATCTTCACCAGATCAAACATTCAGGCTACCATGAATTCAATGGGAGTACAATCCATGGTCTTCAACTTACTTGTATGGAGTTCACAGAGTTCAGCAATCTCATTGAATCATCAAATTTGTTCATTCAGAGCCAGAGTCATTTGAGCATGTACCTGTCTCTGCTCAGGTCAGAGTTGATTGTTCATTCTTGTTATTACTTACATAAATGGCACAAAGGTAATTCAATGTAGTCATATCCACACAAGTGACAGCAGCCAGAAACAATATGTTGTAGTATGTGTATATATTTTGAGAGAATCAGCAAATGACATGACAAGGTCAACAACTATAGCAGACATCAATTGTCTGACCAGTCACATGGACATCATGCCTCTCCTGATAAGCAAATGTCCAAATTGAACACAATCCTATTTCAGAAGCAGGGCCTGGTCATGATGAAACCCAGGGCATGCCCACAAAAAGCTTCAAAGACTGGCAGCATGCTCAGCCATTTCCTAGTCTCTCAAAAGATGCAAGGCTGTACCTCTTATGAAAGTAATGTTCGTTTAATTGTTCTCTGTTGTACTGGGTATTAGAAAGAATAGTCAAACTGGATGACTACCCCAGGAGATATCCTGAACTATCAACACATCACCACTCTTGAAATCCAAGGCTAGCAGCTTGTGTGAATGTCCAGAAAATGTCAAAATATACAGGTAGGAGGCCCCTGTTACAGCTACAGCAGTACTACCAATCAACAAAATGGGCGCAACAAAACAATCAATTAAGTAGGTATTGGAGCTAAAATGTAATCAAATCATCTGAGCTTTTCTTGCCAGCTCCTTGGGTACTGTCATTCTTGCCAAAAATCATTTCATCCAAATCTGCCATAGCTGCATCATCATGAGCAGAGCTAGTACTAGTTTTTGGGATCCGATTACGGACCAGCACTGATTCTTCCCCGACACCGTGAGTGGGGTCATCTTCTTCCAAAGCTTCCACCCGAGCAAAGTCAGGCTGATTTTCAGCCTGCAGTTGCTCACCAGAATTAGATTGGGACATCTCCTCATACTTGATCAATACATGTTGCAGCTCATCATTCACATTTAGAGCTTCAAATATGTTTGGGTCATTGTCACCTGCACTCTCAATGATTCTCTGTATCTTGAACTGTGACTGCCGGCACTGTTCCACCAGTGCCAATGTCAACTCTTCCTGAACATAGCAAATCAACAAACATAAGTGTCACCTTTCTCAGAAACCAGTTCCTTCAGATGCAAAACGTAGATGGGGTCTCCAAACTAATCCAAATGGCCTGGAACTTTGCACAAAGAAAATACATATCTATGCGATTGTAGAGAAAACTCCATTGTAACACATTGAAAGAATTCAAATGAAAACATGAGCATTCAAACCCAGATTTTGGAGGTAAATACTCCTCAACACCCCTAGCTCATAGATAATTTGATCAATTCTTCAACACAGACCCATGCCATTAGCATAAACTGCCTCAGCAATGCTTGATTTCATTATCAACATAAAGTGCAAGTTGAGATGAAACAACTGAGTCCCGCTATTGTTGTCATCTTGCAATTACGGAATGCAGCAGGTTTCTGAAACAAACTATTTCAGACACACAACCTCAATAGTGAATGATTTGATCAAAGTGTTGAATGTAGAGCCATGTTGATTTGGTCACCTGCCTAAGGAAGAGTTAGCACTACCTTCCATCAAGCAGGTGAACATAATGATGGGAAGCTAACCTGGAGAGCCTCCTGCTGTGGGGATGATGTGAGGACGGTTGATAAAAGCTCAACACTGTTGCGAGACACATCAAATACTTCCTTTGTTTCTTCTGGGCTAAAACCTGATTGAGAGAGCCCACCCGCTTCCCTCAAGCCAAAGCTATCAGCATTAAAGGATCCAGAACCTTCCGTGGCTAATCTTGATATAGACTGCGGAGGAGTAAAAATAGGTGCCAAGCTTTCTGTGTCTCGTCCAGGGAAGACAATCCCTCTGGACTTCAAACTCTGCAACATCTCACCACGTATGAGATCAGGTTGTTAAGATCACCAACTTCCACACAATGTACTCTGCAACTAACAGGTTCAAGCAAAGTTTGTATGGATTACTTGCAATTCTTGATGCCAAAAGCATTCACTTCCAGTCCCACATCCATGTGTGTAATCAGCATGTTTTGTCCTATTCAAGAACCCGAGAGAATTATCTGCCAAACCCTTTTCTGAGTGGTTCTTCTCAGCACATGATGCCAGGGATTTATGACAGATTAAATGGAGACTCATCACACCATCTAAAACTTTCCTGGCTTCCCTTGAATGATAAATGCTTATGCAAGTTTCTAGGGTTTGAGCTTCTTGTGACATGAATATCTAGAGCCATCTCCAAAAAACTCCTCAAGAACATAGCAAAATGTTTATCTGGGGATTTATGCATCAAATAGAGACTCATGACATCATCCAAAACTTTCCTGGCTTCCCTTGTTGATGCTCATGCCAGTTTCTAGGGCTTGAGCTTCTCGTGACATGAGTATCATCAGCAGCCATCTCCAAAAAGCTACTCAAGCACATAGCGATATGTTTCTCTGGCAACTTGGCAATGAGGATTCCATCCAAACTTTGCTCAGGAGCCGTTCCTGAGATGGATTCCATGTTGTTATCACATTCTTGTGACTGAGTAAGCCTTCAAACCCTTGATGCACGGCTGGCTACCTTAAGGATCTGCTGGAATGACAAATGTTCTATACCGTGTCCCTGTTGATTGCTTACCTATAAAGTGTGGCCAGCAGAGTGTGAAGCCTGAAAGCATATTTCTTACCTTCAAAGTCTCTTCGAAAATGGGCAAATAACGAAGCTCCTCGGTGGACTCACCCCAAGCTTCAATGAGTTTGAGAGCTTTGTCTCTATTCTCCACAGCCGTTTGACGATCGTCAATCATCTTCACCATTTCGTCCAACACTCTCTCTGACGCGACTTCCGAGAACATCTTCTCACAATTCTTCACACAGGTCTCCAGCAGCGTCAGCGCCAGGAACTGAATGCGAGTGTTCTTCAGCATGATCCGTTTCTTGATCGCCCTCACGGCATCTTGGCCACTCACTTGTTCCGAGTTCACAAGATCGCAGAGCTCCAAACTCTTTTCCCAGTCCGGCCCTTCCAGATTCTCAATCGTAGCTTCTTCCACCAGCTTATCCGCCTGCGTAGAAACCTGGAACAGCTCCTTCATTCTCTCAGTCACCTTCCGCCCCACTTCAGAGCTTCCCAGCTTGAGCTTCTCGCTGAAGGCACTGAACCTCTCCTTGAAGTTTTCTGCCATCGCGACGGTCGCACCTTACTCGAGTTGCAAACCCCGAAAGCTAGAAAACTAGCTTTCCTTTCTTCTCGATACGACGACGCACATACAACAACTGCACATCAAGAGGAGAATCGAAGTCAAACACTCTCGCAAACAGCGAACTCTCAAGTTTTTCCCGCTCTGTAAAAGCTACACAATACAGCCAACGGCATACAAAACACGATCGCTCTCTTGAGACACGCGCAAAGGCGACCACGAGAAGCGAGGACTCAGGTCGCTGCGCGCGCGCCCGCCATCGCCGAGGTAAGAAGCTTCGGATGCCCATCGACCAACCCATGAGACCCGAGGAAAACGCTGGGTCACGGGACCGCCGGGTAACCCGTGGAAAACTCGGTTCACCCGATTTCTTTTCTCGATTCCTCGAGAACCTCCGGTTACTATATGTTTCCAACAATCACACCACACAACAATGATTAACCACAACATTGCAGTGTTGTGCAGCAGACATTCGAATTTATAAAGAATCACCCGTTCCGATTTTTGAATCATTTCAGGATCAGAGAACTGCTATTTCCGGTGCCTTCAAAAAAAAATCAGAATCAAAGAACAACCGGTCCCAGTTATTCCAGAACCTTTGAAGAACCAGCGGTTTTCATGAAAGAACCAGCAATGAAGTAACCATTTGGTGGCTAGTTGCTTGATCTTTTTCAAAGAAAATGAGAACCATGGTTATAAATCAATACTTTGTCCTTCATTTTTTTGAGAATGACAATTATGAATCCTAAGAACCACCCTAATGACAGTGGGAGTCTCTTGTCTCTTCCTCTTTCTAATAACCGCCCATCACTGCAAAATTGCTCCTAGTCAATGTTCATTATTATGAGGCTACAGTTATGTTTCAGTTACATATTTGGTTTTGTTGTGTAATTTGAACTTGAAAAATGCATTTTCATTAGCGGCTTCAATAGCTAAATTGTCACTTAACATTATGTGTAAGGTAAAGCCTGAGGAGAAGGACATTTACCTGACATGAACCGTGATGGGGCCCTCCCACATATACAGATAGGGAAATTTCTTTGTACATGTGGGAGGGCTCACTGTATGAGGTCTGGTTTGCAGCAGCTGTTTCACAGAACAGAACGGACCCATCTATGACTACATCATGTCATACATGCAGCTCATTTGCTTGTGATGATCCTTCTTTAGGTAATTGAAAAATTATCATCTTGAAAATGAGTCAAAAGACATGAGAACCATTCATTACTTGTTGATTCTCTTATGCTACGCACACATTGTCAAAGTAATGGCCCAAGTGGTTGAATTTCATGGTTCCCTTTCAAAGTGGTCGTGGGCTCAATGTTCAACCATGTTAAATATTATAATATTTCAACCGATTCTAATAAAGGTAGTTCAGTCAACTACTTATCACCACTATCTGTCATCAAAACCCTAAACCTTTTCTTTTCTACTTTACCCTAAATGAGATTTATTTAGAATTTGTTGCAATTAGGTGAGGAGGTTGATCGATTGTTGTTTTGTCCAGGGTAGCTGGGATGTGGGTGCAAAACAATTTTTTTATTGCAATGGATAAAGTCCTTTTGGCATTGGATTTCAATGAGTGAGTGATTAGAGCAATGGTCTTCATTTGTAATGGTATATGAGTTTTTGGTTTGAGTGAAACCTAGCCTAGTTTTTTAATATAACTTGTGCACAAGGACAATTTGAATGCTTCATTGAAGTATAGACATCATTCTTCTCCTCTTGTCACTAGATTTCAATAGCAACAAGTGTTTCACTCACCAACCACCCTGAATTTGACATTTTTGCCAAATCATGTACCACACCCTGCCCAGGGTGAACCAGCACTCACACTGGTACCTTCACCTTCTTGAGTGAGGCCTCTTAGTGATCAAATTAAACCCAAGAAATGTTAGATTTGGACTTAGAGATCCTGATTTAGTCTTAGCATCGGATAATTATAATATTTAAAATCAATTTAGATGAAATTTGGGGTTTTTACCATGGTGGATGCTGGTTGCTTACCCCAAGGCCAGCACCCCCACAAAATAGCTATTCTTAGGCTTACTCCCAGCAATTCTTGCTGCAGTCTATTTACATTGACCTCAATGCCCATTTGGTACACTAACTTTTATACTAGCTCTGGGGAGGAGGAAGAGGTTGAGTGAAGTGCAATGTTAGAAAACAATTAAATCTCCTAAAATGTGGAGTTCTTGGGCTGTAGGAAAATGTTTTCTATGAAAAGCGAATTTGATCTATGCAGATCAAAGCAGTCTATCAAAGACCTGCAACCAACATATGCTTCATGGACTTGGCAAATAAACCACCCAATACAGCACCAGCACAGGGTGCAAGTATGGGAACCCATGAGTACCACCATTCAGATGGTCCTTTTCCAGGGATTGGCAGTATCCAATGTGCAAATCTGGGTGCCAAATCCCGAGCTGGATTCAGAGCTGGCCCTGTTGTTCCACCTCCGCACAAGATAAGGCTGCACAATCAATTTATTAAAACAGAAGATGCACTGTGAGTAAACCCAACAAATCAAATCAGTAGAACTGCATTTGAGTGAGTCTTGTTGCAATATCTCAATACTTGCAGAACATTGAGAAAAGTTTGCATAAATGCATGGAATTAAGATTTACCCAAAGACAAGGAAGCCAATAAGGAGTGGTTGCAAGCCTGTTTTGTACAGAGAAGTTTCTGCTCCATCACTGATGAGGATGTTTCCCTGGTTGGATATGGAGAAGGCTCCATATGTGAGCAGAAATGTAAGGAAACACTCTGCCCAGAAGCAATACAGCCAGTAATGCTTTCTCACTGATGGACGTGTGCAGAACACTGTCAATTTCACTTCTTGGTCTTCTTCAATTCGTTGCCTCACACTTGGCCCACATGCTTGTCTCTTTGTCTTGACCTAGAAAATATTAAGAAACAACAAATTCAAACTGCCTACTCAACCTCAAGTAAATGAATCTGATCACAAGCACACTAGGGGGGTCACATTGCTTATGGTCTTGCAAACAAGTATGACTAGAATAAAGGAAGATCAAAACCTAGAGCACAATTTACCAGACAGTATGTAGAACATGTTTACTCACCCTGGCCCCGGGATGTAATTTATTCACAGATCCTTTATTGGCATCATCTTGGGGGTCATATTTACAAGCACCTGTCATCAAGATCTGCATGACCACAATACCAATTATCAGCTGGAGAGCTTGCACCCAGCTCTAGAGACAAAAATGGTGCAGGCCCCAACAAAGAAAGACATCACATACTTCAAAAGCCTAAATGAGAACACTGCTTCCAGACTTATCAAGCTACAAATTTCAACCCCATTCTATCCACAAGTGAATCAGCAATTGGTTATAAGTTAGCCATCCATTTTCAACTATGGATCTTGATCACAATTTGCTCAGGCACAAAATTTCGTTTGTATCCTCAATGATCCTACTTTTTGCTCACTGTTATAAAATTGCATAGATCTTCACTATGTATTTTGTTGGGTACAGATCTGAGGGAGGCCAACATTAGTGGAGCACCCAACTGGTCATCCTTAGTAATTTGCAATCTCATCTCTTAGTAAGGCTTCAAGCATCAAACAAATCATAAGCATTTGACAGGAATGAAATTCTCATTGACAGATCAATCATGGGGTTGTTAAATAGAATCTGGCTGCTAAATCTTTTGTTGTCATGATCAACAGAACATGTCAAAAATCATCTAGACTTACCTTGACAGTCTGCCAAAAAGATTGTGCAGACAGCTGGGGTTGCTCAGCATCACTTGGTTGAACCTTGCTCTTTGTAGTTCGTTGACCCCTCGTCCCCGCAGACACATACCTGCCTCACAAAACAAAGATCATGACTATGTGCAGAACTCAGTTTAAAATGCAACTACTAGCCACTCCTCTTACTTGGGTCAAGAAACTCCACTTTTCATAACTTGTGGGATTTTTGGCGCTGTGCACAAGAATTGAAAATCTGGTGGTTCATGATGAGGAAATGATCAAGGTATCATGGATTGTAACCCCATGACACCAAGTTGCAGCAGCAAGATTGCTATGTTCAGAATTTGTTTGTGGAATCCTGGATACACAGCTGAGACCAGTGTTGAATTCTCATGTTGCAAGAAGACTTGGGTACTAACTAAATCATGACAGGATTGTTTGGTCTCATGTTGCAGATGATTTTGAAGATGTGTGAGAGCAGGTACCTGTGGGCAGGTTCACTCAGCTCTTGTTTGATGACAGCAACACCACCTGTCTCAAGGTCACAGCAATTGCACAGACTATCCTCACCCTGTTGCACAAACTCCAAGGGTTGGAAGTGTGGAAGGTAAGTGAACCAAATCAGAATAGCTGCAACAAAGGCTCCAACCATCTCTGCACTAATGCACACCAACATCCGGGTCCATCCTATGTCTCCCACCACTGCCCCCGCCAATGCTACCGCTGGATTGTAAAAGCCTGTAAATTCGGTTGAGCCACCAGCAACAAAAACCCTCATATCTTCTTCTTCTTCTCCTTTATAAAATCCTCTTTCAAAGCAAAATCTGAGCAAGACTCGAGAACTCAAGTCAAGTACTGACCTCACTGAAGCAACCAGAATCATGATGCGGCAGAAACTATTATAGAGATGGAGAGGACATGTACCAGAGATTCGACCCATGAATTGCAGGGCCAGGAAGACGCCCCATCCGAAGCAGAATGCGATGCCCAGAAATCCAATCCCATGGCCCTTGGTTCCAGGGAGAACGGCATTCGCTATTCCCCCGAGCCCAAGAACACAAAAGACTGTCGTCCCCACAAGCTCCGCCACCCACACTTGTCCATCATTATACGACCCCATCTTCTTCAGCTTCTTTTCCTCTTATGAATTACTCTCTAGACTTCGTGTTATGAGATTTCTTCACCTCTTCAAAAAGCTGCAATCAAACAAAGCTGTATTTTCAGCGAAGAAATATGTTTTATACATCATCAGGTCCATGGTGTGTATTCGCAGCTACTCGTGTACAAAACAAATTCTGACTCAGCAAAAGGCGGATGATCAGGGAGGAGCTGCAACAGCATTCAAGGAGAGGCTGCTGGTTGCAAGTCCACTACTATCCGAAGCCTTCTGAGTCAGCAAAGTGGCGAAGGAGATGAAGAATCAGGAGAGAAGGATCTTCTAGTACCTAAAGGATTTGATATTGCTGCAAGTGGTCACTTCTAGTACGAGTACAGAATCAACAGTCTAAACTCATACTAAAAATGGATATTCTTTCCAAGCAATCTCTGCCATTTATTTTTTTCCATATAATAAAATTGCTTGAGAGAGATTAGTCACTTCGACATGATCCGCGGAGTTTGATCCCAATGTTCATTGATATAAAATTTGAACAGATTCTTCCTTTGCATGGTTGAACCTGGACATTTCGTTGCTTGCTATCATTTGACATCGCCTGCAACGGAATCTGATGAGGTACTTTACCGCCTTCTTGCAGCCTCCTACTGTATTTCTGCAGCGATGATGATCCAACAACATGCGGAGGTTGGATCCGGTGAAAACCGCGGCTGAGAACATTTGCGGTACAGACCAGACTATTATAAGCAATACAATATTCTTTCTCTGTTGAGACGTAGATGGAAATTGTGGAGACGGCTCCGGGGAAGCACGCAAGATGAAGGGGTATTTGTTTAATGCTATGAAATAATAGAATATTGAAAAATATTTTATTAAAATTGAGAAAGTTTTAGATATATTTTCATGATCCAATTCTTTACACCCTATCTATATTGAAATGAATTATAATTTCTGAAAAATAAGTTGCATTCCATATTCTTTTGCATGTCACTTTGAAAAAAATGGAAGTAACCTCCCCTGGCTCTGGCCTCATCCCCGGCAAGCTTGGAACAAGGTCTGTTGATGACTTGTTTGTTTCGGGGTGGGTTGGTGGGGTTTGTGCAGTGAAAGGTCCCTTCAGTTTGGGTGTGGGCCGTGATTACGGTTGTCGCTTCTACTTTCGATAGCTGCTTTTGCGCGTCACCTCTACTAAATGGCCTCTTTCGCGACTTTGGAATGAATGCAGATGAATGAAAGATGTTCTTCTGGCATCGACTTTTCCTCTCTCCATACAAGCAAGCGATGACAGAATGCGATTGAGAAAACTGTTCCATATTGTTGTTCATGGATGTTACAGTCACAAGGAGGGAATCGCGGCAACTTGGGCGTAAATCACCAAAACTCCAGCTGACTTCAGATCCTCGTGACCAGGATAGCAAGTTCAGAGTACATGTGAGGAATTTAGGGGATCTCTCCATTGTGTACCATCATGATTTTTCATGCCCCACATGGCCTGGAGGCAGACACTTCTGTGCCTTTGTTCTCCACTCTTGCGACTACGGTAGTACATATCTCGTTTCTTCATCTTCTCTCACTGCATGGGATGTTTCTAGATCCTGTGTGTGGAGGAGCTCTGCAAGTTTGATCAGATGATATGAAACTCTCTGGGGTGACAGAGTTTTAGAACTTGATGATTTGGGGTTTGTTCACAAGGTGTTGGAGATCATCTCTGGCTCTCTTTCTTTTGTATCATAGGATCATTGCTGAGGAGAGAGACTTAACCATACAAATAATGCAAAGAACTTTGGACTGCTTTGCAAATGTGTTAATCCAGGGCCCAACAACTCTGAACCTGATTTGTGAACATTTGATCGGTTAACTTGTTTTCAAACTCCAAAGTCATCATGGCATGTGTGAAGCTTGGTGATTCTTTTGGGGTTCATTGTGGCTTATGAGGTTTAGAAAAGTAAATAACTTATACCAAGGCTCTTGTATGCAGTTGTGAAAGGAAAATCTTTCCTTGGAAGAATTGATAGAAAGATGAAAAAATTTAATACCCAAAAAAAGAGGGAAAGAAAGAGGCAACAATGAGCTTCCAAACAGCACCATAGCCAAGTATATGAGTGCCAACCTTGAATGATGCTAACTTTGCTAGAGTGGGTGTGCCTAAGAAACTCTTCCATATGCACTCCATAAATACTGGCTCCATTTGCATATGAGTTTTTTAAAGTCTATGCAACACTAGAATCTTGAGGTGGGTAACCTCAAGCAAGACTGTTTTTCATTCCAGCCTGCTTCTAACTTCATGACTCATAAGTGATGCAAGTGTGTCCATCTTGGCTGGGCTGAATTTTGAGCTTAAATTTACATCTTTCTATGTTTCTTGAAAACCAAAATTTCATAAACCTAAAATCAAAATGACCTTAACAAGTAAATTTATCTTAAATAACATTGATGGACCCATGTGTCAAACTTTATATAATTACCTTATAAAAGGCTACAACCAAAACTATACTTGTAACACTAATTTTCCAAACTCAAAATTTGCCATTTGTTCTTCCACAAAGCTCACTCGCAAAATTGTAATTATAATGATATTCAAATGTTAAACGTTGAATGATATGGGTAAAGTTACGCCTTTGATCTAGATCTACATCCCAACAACTAAGAGGCAACTTGCACAAACCTTGGGCAAACCATCAAGAAGCTTTAGTCTATTCCCTAGTAGTACATGATCATAGTTTAATAGATGTGACCAACAAAGGGAATAAGTCTAGTGAGAATCTCACAACAAAGCATTGCAAAACCATACACATCTGTCTTTGTGTCAATTTTGATCTCACTCCACCTTCCAATGCTTGTAGCACTTCAAGTGCCCTCTAAAATTCAATGCCCACCACAACTTCCAAGCTCTTGTAATCCCCTTATTGTAGGTCTGAATAAACTAATCACTTTCAAATAATTTTTTTTGTATTTTGTCTCTTGTGATGTTAATGTTGGGTTCTCCAAATTTGGCATGGATCCATATTGAACACTCTACTTTCATGTTGGGTTTGAGACTCATCCTTTCAGTTGATCATTTCATAAGAATATTTGAAGCTTTCAAATCTTTGTGCAATAATACCTAGTTGCATGTAGTTTTTTCATCCCCAATGCAATGGAAACCATCAACTGGATTTGAACTAGTCTTTAATGAACATGACATTGGTGTTGATGACTTTGTTATCAAGGAAATTTTGTAAATCCTTCAGCATGTGTTCCATGTCTATAATTATTGTTGTTTGTTTCACACAAACACCTAACAGTTTACATAAATGTTATAAGTCAAAATCACAATCACTAGACAATTGGCCAAATTCCATCACTTGTTGCAGTTATCTCCACAATGGTGTTGACTTCAAAATATATAATTGATAAGCATTACTTTAATAACCATAAGCATAGAATGCCATTTTCACATCACCAAATGGACACATGTTTCACCTTCTTTGGCTATTTCCTTTCCTATTCAATCTTCAATAGATCTATTAATCTTAATTCATGAAATTCTTCCATTCAATCCTACTCCACCAAACTTGGTAGCATAGATGTCCAAGACTCCTTAAATGTTGATCCATAGAATGGAAACTGCAACAAATTACAGGATGATTAAAATGGAATGAATCTCAATCTTCTTTTTTTTGCAAAGTTATCTTAGTAAGATGAACTAAAATCTCAACTTTCTATAGAATGGAAATTGCAACAAATTACAAGGATGATTAAAACAGAATGAATCTCAATTTTCTTTTTTTTGCAAATTTAATCTTAGTAAGATGAACTAGAATCTCGTTTCTATAACTTTATAAACATCTTGAAGAAAATAATTTTATGTTAATTTGAAAATTTTGGTGAGAGGAGCTAGGTTCCCCATTTTTATGAATTTAACATCTAATTGGTGAGAAGAAATAGAGTCTCCACTTTTTGTAAGTTTTACTTTGGCTATTTACTCTATCCATCAACACAGGTTACAAAAATCAACAATGTACAAAAGCTTCTCAGTGACACATTAACAACAATAATATTCCTATTCACATTTGATTAAAAAACCTCAATGAAACATGAAGTATGCAAAAGAACAATGGATTTTACACATCATTGACGCAAATTTTAACAACTTAGTTATAATCATGAAAATGATTTCTCCACGATATGAACAAATGAACTAAGAACAAAAATGTGCAAAGGTCACTAGGATAATAATTATTTAAGAAAAACCTAATTAATGAGGGAATTATTGTTGAGAATTATAAATGATCATGTCAATAAAAGGCTAGTTTTCCAAGAACTTGGTTAGACATCACATTAATAAAAAATAAATGGCATAAAAATTTATTAAAGTTTGATTGGGGGATAAATTGTTATGACCTTGTATGACTTTATTTATATATTGTCATAGATGTTGATATTGGACATGGTTACATGATAAATGGAGTTCATTTACATGGATTTTCATCTATAAATTCATAATCCACTCATAGTCCATTCGTAATTAACTTATAGTTCATTCATAGTTCATTCTTAAGTAATTTATAATTAAGTACCAATTCACTTTTAAATAACTTTAATTAATTCTTATTTCATTGCCAAGTTTTTCCAATCCATTCTTAGTGAACTCTTCATTAATTTTTAGTTCATTTTTAATTAAATTTCATTTGTGATTAGGAAGCCTCTTCAAAAATTTCCCTAGTTAATGGGCATATGGAAACCCCCATGGAAACTTCTTTGAATTGGACCATTGATAAAATTTGGTTTTTTTGAAGTTAAATGTGAATTCCCTTTTCTTTAAAATGTAATAGTTTTTTTTTAATATTATGGATTGTTCATTTCTTAAAATTGTGATTGAAGTTGTGATCACTTACCTCTTATCAAAATCACTTTTTACATGTTTCTGTAATCACATTTCCATCAATTGATCAATTCATGAATTTGTTGCTCATCTCCAAAATAAAACGTCAACATCATTGAAGTGTGTTCTAATCTTGTCTTGTTATACAAGGTTGGTCAATTATGGATATTCATAATTCCTTGTTATGCATAAATGCATATCTTAAAATTACATCATTTTTAAAAATAATAAATTATACATATTTTCCAAATAGAAACAAACTACTAATTTTGAATTATTCATATCCATGGATGGAAAACGCTTTAGTTAACCGAATGCATATCTGTATCCAAGGATTATTTAAGCATATGTCCAGTTATGTACATTTATTTTTTTGAATTATTTGAATAGGTGTAGTGGGTAGGATCTTTAAAATTCATCAGTAATAAATGGTAATTATCCTCGAAGAACATTGAATATTTTGGGTATCCTACCTAGTTTTGATGACTTGCAAGAACACATTATCTAAATCTAGGGTCTTTTGGATTTTTTCCTTCATGATATGATGAATTTTATGTATTTTTCAAAAAAACCATTTGCTGCATTCACATCCACTTTCATTCACTAGGTTGCAAAAGTTAGAAAAAAAAAAAAACACTATCTATGTATGGGAACTATACATAACTGAAAATTGTATACATATCCAAGAGGAAGTTCTAAAGGTGGATGCACAATCAAGTGGTTCACTTTTGTGACATTTTAGTTTTTCCCTTGAACACCCTTTATTCAAATGCATATGGTGATTAATATATCCTTAGTTTTATTAATTGGAACTTGAATCTAAACTAAAAATTTCATTATGAAAAGAACTATGTGGTTATTTATTGGTTAAAAAACTCATTTGTTAGTAGTAATGAGCTTTTGAAAATGAAAAGTAAGGACTGATCATCTAATTGAAACATCACTAAATGGAAAAATTTATATTAATTCACATTCCAAATTTGTTATTGAAACTCAATATATGATGAAATAAAAAAGGATAAACTCATATCATGAATCTTTTATTTGAAAACCTTAATCATTTAATAGTTAGGGACTTTTGAATGGTTCACATTTTACCATATTTTCATAAGTCCATATGAGTTGCAATTTTTGTTTTTTTTTCAATTTTTCTATCCCAAAAAAAATGTTTCTAGAAGCTTTAGATGGCTCATTATTCATATGGACTTTGTGGGTTTTCTTTTTAAAACTTCCAAGTTAAAAAATAATATCATCTACATTAAATATAAAATTTCACATAGATTTGGGAAAGTTTGTAGGTGACTAAACATGTATTATTTAAATATTAGAATAATAATAATTTTAAAAACAACAATTGTGTCCATGAGAATCATTTTTAAAAATCTTTTTTTGACTCATAGGGACTATAATTTTTGCCATTTTTGAACCATTCAACTATGCATTCACCCTTAGGGTTTGTGGTTTTTTTAAGTTTGGAGGATATGCATTTAGACTCAAAACCTTGATCCACATTCTAAATGAGAAGTGACAAATTGGCAATGCATATCTTCTATGCATATCCATATTTTTTTAGCATTCAATAATTTGTCTATTCATAATTGGCAACAGGAAAAAAATTGACTACATAATCATCTATGTATGAAAATATGTGGGATTTTAAATATACATACCCATATATTTTTTAGAAGTGAGAATTTTTTTTATTCGTATCTGGAATTTTGTTTAGAAATTGGATAACCATACAACACTAATGTGCTCTTACAACTCCACCCCAAGTAAAGGAGCCACAAATTAATCTTCTTAACAAGTTTGATGGAACACATTCAAAGTTTTGAGGTTTTTTCAATCAAGTGTGTGTAATCATTCGGTTGCATTCGCATTGTTACCCAAGTGCCCCAACTCAAGTTGATCTTATTAACACCTTGTTATTAGTATAGACTTAATGTGGTTTGTGCTTTTGTTGTTGGAATGTCAATTTCCATTGCTAAATTATTTTGAAACATTTGTTAAAAATTTAATGCCACCTTTGGAAATTACACAAAAAATGCACATCAATAAGCAAATTATGGTTGTTTCACGAAAGACCTTGCCCAACAATAGTGTTTGCATTGAAGTTTAGATAATTAGCATGTAATATTTCATGGGGTGAAACTACAAAGTTGCATTCATGAATCAATTTTAGTTTGGATTATATAATGATGTGAAAGACTTATTGCTCACAATGTCAAATCCTACAACATTGAGTCAAATCATTCCCCAAGTTGTATAATGTGATAATAATTTTTTTGAACGACATAAAAAAAAACATTGGGAATTGTCATCATTATTAAAAAAATGTTCATGCCCATCACACCATCCCCACCAATGGCATCTACACTGAAAGACAATCCTATGCAAATTGATGAAACATGATTCAAACCACTCAAAAAACAAGAAAAATAATGATAACATTTAGAAATAATTTCAAATTTTTGGTCTATTTTTGAAGAATTTTTTTAATTTTTATTTTCCAAAAGTAGTTAACGAATAAGTGCCTAGGTTGATTACATGTATAACAAGTAAAAGAATTATCGCCAACCAAACTATATGATGATTTGCATTTTTGCATTGTGTTTTCTTTTTATTGTTCGGCACCATGTTCATTTACTACCACCTCTTGTTGGTCCTTTAACCTATTATTAAAGTTATTTAGGTTCTAAAAACATTTATCCTTTCTATGATTGGAATTCTTGTAATGTGAACAAAAGTTTTTTTTAAACATAATACCATTTGTTGCCTACTTTTTGTTTTTTTCTTATTTTCATCATTGGATAAATATCCAAGATGACTTTATTCCCATTCAAATTAGTCAGATTTTATTTCAAATTATTAATGCTTATAAATGTTGAATTAAAGTATCCCACTTCATTCTTGCAATAGCCACATAGGATAAGGCAAAGGCCAACCTTAAAGATGGCAATCAATAAGTGGTCATTAGTAGGATGTAACAATACATTTGCAAAGTTAAAAATGTATTCATAGTATTCCTCCATTCATTCGATTTGATTTTGTTTGATCATCTACACGTCCATGTAGACTTGTTCATTTGCTTGTATTGTGTAGACCATTGACAAAAAACTTGAGCAAAAGACTTTGTTAAAAGTAATATTCAAGTGACTTTTGACAAAATGATCGCCCAAGTAGACGTTGAATTTTATGAAGTTCATCAAAAGTATGTGATTTTTGTGGATTCATCAAACACTCAATTCACCTATATGGCTTGTTGGAACACCCTCACATGAATGTTTATATTCACATTTTTGGTGTATTTTGAATAATTCAAATTTTTCTTACCTTAATCCTCCTTGTGGTGGGATTTTATCACTAATGGGTGTATTGGCAAATACCAAGGATAGTAAGGATTCCAAATAGGCAATATTCCTAGCCAAACTTTTGACCAATCTTTTGGTGTAGTTAGTGGTTGAAGAGGTCCCTTCTTATTGCCCCTCTCATCATTAAATCCACACAAAAAAATCAATGAATTTCCTAAGGGTCTTCCATCTTCTCCTTGGGTTGCAACAAAGTGGAATTCAACATTTTCTTGCTCAAACCTTTCAAAAAAACTATAATGCAATTTGGTCTTGTACATTGATGGAAGACATTTGGAAGTGATATTTTTTTTGTTATTGCCACAAACATTGATCAATTTTTTTTTTTTCATTTGGGGGTGTGAATAGTGTTGCATGACATTAGGTGAACTCATGACTAAAATTCATTAAATTATATTAAGGATTTAAGTCATGTGTATTTTGCTTGTCAAGGATTGCCCTATTGAAAAAAAGCCCAAATGTTGTTCATTGATGATGCACCAAGCAAGGCTATTCAAAATTCCAAGTGCAATGGTTTTTTTATTGAGTCTTTTAAAGGACATAAGTTGTTGAAGAATAAGGTGCAATGGTTGGACCTTGTATTTCAATTATAGCCAATATTGATTAGATTACCTTTTGCAAGTATAGTTGAAATGCATTTTGACATCATCACTAAATATTCTAGGCCATGTTTGAGTCCTTCCTCCCCACATTATTCTTGGTTCATGTAGTACATGAAAATTGATAATGGGGATTGTAGAAGTATTCAACTTCCTTTAGGTATGATCCACTTTGAACTTTCTCAAGTTTTTGAAATTTGTCTATGTGGTTTCATCCTATATCTAATTATGGATTCGTGTATTAAGTTTTGTTTGCAGTGAATTCAAAATATTATTTGTAAATTGTGCAACAATGTTTGTAGCTTTGAAAGGCAGAAAGTGTTGTTGTCCAATTGGATTCCTATTTCAAGCTAATGCTGATGTATTTATGTATATTATTGTTTAATAAGGAACAACATCCTTAGGGTTTGAGAGCTTGCAATTTTAATTTTTCTAGTTATTTTATTGAAATGACACATTGAACACATGTATATGGTTTATGTATATGTAATGGAAATTTTTGGATCTTGGATCTTTTGTATTAATGTCGGAATGTGCTAATTGTTAATTGTTACAAATTAGTTTGCAAAGGACCAAGCAATAACCTTGGTTCTAATCCAAATAATTGGCCTTTATTAATTACATTACAAAGGACTAGGTGGCCACTTGAATTTAATCCAAATAATTGACCTTTATTAATTGTGTTGCAAGGACTAGGTGGACATTTGATTCTAATCCAAACAATTGGTTTTTATTAATTTCCTTGCAAAGGACCAAATGGCCACCTAATTTTAATCTAAACAATTTTCGTTTATTAATTTCATTGCAAAAGACCAAGTGCCCACCTAGTTTGAATTTAAGCCATTTTGGATGGTTGTTTCATATGTCAAAATTGTTTATAGTTATTTTTGGACAATTCTAAAGTCCAAAATTAATTAAATACATGTTTGTTGTTCTATCACCATGATGATGGGTTGATGGAATACCAAAGGTCACTCCCAAGATTTTTTTGCACCAAGACCATAATATGATGAATATTAACTAGGATTATTTCCTATTACACTTCATGAAGAAAAAAAGAAAAAAAACATTGTACACAAATTTTCACATCAGCACTCAAAAATCTCCATGACACAATTTGCACTTATACATAAAGAGATTCTCACACGACAACCTTTTCTCCAAAAAACTCCTCTATCTTCTTCTCTAAGTTTTTCATTAAAAATCACATTAGATAATGAGATAAGAGGAATCCCTCTCAAAAACATTTCCACCAACTGCCCCAAACCACATTCTTTTCTACTTCTTTTTTATCATAGTCTTTTCCTAAGTTAACTCAAGTGAGGTGACGAGGTTATGCCACTTCCCCACCTTCTAGAATCATTAAATCCAATATTTTCACTGCCTAAGTAATTAGGAAGTGATAAATGATTGTCACCTATCACTGATAGCAAGAATTACTTAATATTCTGATGATTAAGTTATCGAGATATTATCTACATCGACTAGTTAGACGAAGTTAACTTGCCCACTAACCAACTCTTGGAAACTGAAAATAGTCTTGAAGTACATCACAAGATATTACTGGGATGTTAGTATATATGTTGATCTCATTGATACAAATGGTTGCATGCACTTTACTGTCTTTTAAAAATAATTTCATAGAAGTAAACCCTCCCAAGCAGATCCAGGCTAACATTGTAAAGATGCATGAACCTCACATGTATAGTAATTTGTGCTATTCTAGAGACTGAATCTTAGGAAAAGGAAATTGGCCAATTTTCAGCTTCTCAATTGAAGACTATGTAAAGGCAATCCAGGAAAAGGAAGCAAAAGGAAAACACACCTCTTGCACAATGCATTGTCCAAATAGAATCAACTACACATCATGCCCAGATTGTATGACATCCTCCCCATCTTTTACAGCAACAATGCAAACAACCAGTAAGTTGAGATTTTTGAGGAAATGATTGAACCTATCAACTGGAAAAGATTGCCTTGTCTCTATTACAAATCACTTTTTCATTTCATCTGTGGCTGAGACTTCCATAAACTTCAACCAAGTAAAGTAGCAAATTAAGAGCATTGATGTTTCTCAGAGCAGATTGACATCTGCTCTTCAGCTAGAGCCTGAAATACATCTTATCATATCTATGAGTCAATCTGCTCTTCAGCTAGAGCCTGAAATACATCTTATCATATCTATGAGATTGTAGAGAAATCTCCACAATAACAATTTGAAGGTAATATGACAAGTGAGGTTATAATCTTATGAGAGTAACTCATAGGGTACATCACCTTTGTCATCCTCATATCAATTTTTATACAGATTGAGAAGAGGAAGCAATGCAAAAATTAGCCCAGAAAAAACCAAGCTGGCAATCTTAAGCCCAGAACCAGATATGTATACAACATTATGATCTCTGCAGATTGTCAATCCACAACATGATTGATAACTCAGCATCCTGCTAGACAACAACAACACAAACCAAAAGAATTTATACCCAAAAATTCCTTCTCCCCCTACTGCACAAGCCAAGGAAATGTCAATCATAAGATATGCAAAGCATACTCCCAATTCAAATATTTTCATACATTCCACTCAAGTTCACACACTAAAACCTTGCTTCCTACTCTTTTCAGCTGACCATGGAGGCCTTGATTAAAATCTTTAGGGTAATTTCATTCAGAGATTTGATGCAGATTGAAGGTTGTGTAATGTAGATATGTATGAGGGGATTGCAGACGAGATTCAGATCACATGGAGATATAATTGATGATAGGCAAAATTGTTATTTGCCCAACTAAATACATTCCATGACAATACAATGTCAGGACATTCCATCTTAACACCAGAAACTCAATTCTTGGATGATTTCTGCCAACCAAATCAAGCATCATACCATTGTGGGAATAGAAGACATACTAGGAGTAACTTTGCAATGTCTTCTCTGCCTCCTCTTCCTCACATGAAACCTGCAGGGGCCGCTTACGCAACACAATGTCAATTGTGAGGATTTCTGAGCAAAACTACAATTTTGCATAAGAATTTTGATCTATGCCCTCCTTATCATAACATTATCCAGAATATTGAGAATTGCTTGCTATGCATTATTATGTCTGAAATCTGAAGAAATTTTGGAGTTGATATGAGAGAATAGATTTGAGGAATTGAGGAACCCTCTAACCTTATCTCTAACCTTATCTGATATAATATGAAACAGACCCCAAATCCCAGACCCCAATTTCTGCATAAATAAATTGAAATCAGACTGACAACTCTATGAGGGATGAAGTTTTGCTAATGGGGGTGCACTTCTTGTAGCAACATTTTAGACCATGGGGACTATTGTACTATTGCTCAGAAGAGTGTGCAAGGAATTGATTGAGCAAGTCATTCCTTTCTTTGACATGAATATCAAGGACTTGCTGTTTTGTGCTTAACATGACTATCAGTATGTTACGCTCTGCAAGGTGTTGTTTTGGTCAAGTGAGCATGCAAGAAATTGCACTAGGGGGGATCCCTTGTTAGATTCACAGCTTGTCTGGATAATGAAGGTCCACAATTTGTGTGAATGAGAGCTCAGAATGAGGCCTAAACTTATACATGCTTTTTCTCTGAGTTTGGCTTGGTATTTTTTGGCACAGAATTCATGAATTCTTGTTTCAAATAGGCACTTACCTCTCATACACATACCAAAACCTGGGGTGGTAGAATGGTTTAGGAGATGAGGGCTATGGATACAGCCACTGCAGCAATATTAAGGCATACTTGCTGTAGTTGAGGGATGGGTTTAGAGCATAACACCTCCAATCTGTAGGACTAGATGTAGATTGCATTGCTTTTGTGAGAAAAAACAATTTGAAGTATCTATGCATAAAAGACAAGCATGCCAGACAGAAAAGGAAGCTCTTGTGGGCATCTACTTCCTACATGTCTTTTAAAAAGGGATATTACTTGTTATTTGGGGTACAAGTGCAGCTGAAATGTTATATGAGGTACACAACATCAAAGTGGATTACAAAGAACAGTTCAAGACAGTGCTATAGGTACAGTTGCAGTTGACTCCAGTAGCTCTCCAAAGCACTGGTGTTAGGTTTAGTGCACAACTTTCTGGATCTGTGTTTTCTCTCCCTTTGCAGACTAGACCCACAAGAAAAATATGCAAGGATTGTGGGTTTAACTTGTCCACTATGTGCATGCTAGACTTTACATGCAGTAGGCAATACAACTTACAGGTCCAACTATTTCTTCATCTAGGTCATGGAAAAAGATGAGTACTAAAAGATTGTGAAGGACAGAGGGTAGCATCCACACACATTGTCTTTGCTTAGTTTCTGTCTTCTCACCATTCCCTCCTCAGAACTCAAGGCAGAACTGGACTTTTATGGCAAAAAAATTGTGCCAAATTGGTTTCCCTCTTCTTGAGGCCTCATATTTTGGATGATTTGGCATAAGTAGATACCACCCTGCAAGTGGTTCGGGATTCCCACAACACTGCTAAAATCTAGAAATGCTTACAAGGTAACCATGAGCCTCAACATCACTAACTTGATACTTGCTCCTGTGATGTCTGCTGATAGACCTAAACTTTTGCTATCTGTGGTAATACCCTCAATTACTGACTGAAAGATTCTGTGCAAAGAGAAAAAAAGATTTGTTAAGCTCGTTTTTTCCAACTCTTATGCACTCCAAGTCATTCTAGATGAGGGATAGTCTTTGAGCATTGGCATGTTGTAACACCATTTTCGATGAAGCATATCTTAAAGGCTACCGGGGGAAGGATACATGATTCTGGTCAGACCAGATATACATGAGCAGAGTAGAATATATACTGTAGAGTTGATGAAAGACAAAGGAGGTTATGGAAAAGCAGACTTGACAGCAAAGAGATGGTCTTCTCAACCAATTCATAACCCATAACCACTTGCAGGGTTCTAGGCTTCTGAGGTTTAGAGGCTGACTGTTGATGTCTCTTCCTGATTGGACATCCATGCCCCAGTTGTATCGCACATTAAGCTACATGTATCTCATTCTGTGTATGGATGAAAAGTGATCCACATCCAAATGCTGAGAAGGTTACGTTTGCTGGTTACCATAAATAGCCTTGGCGCATCCAGGCCTTGGCTAAATTTTCAGTAACCAGGTATGTAGATAGGTAATAATGTATGTAGGTAAACTTCTAAATAGTTATGTTGTAAATAAGTGAATAGGTGAGAAATAGGTATTTCCTAGCTAGTCTACATAGCCCATAAGTAGGCCTATATTGTTGTCCCTAGAGGTAGGCCTTTGGTAGCCTATGTTGCCCCTCATTATACCCTAGGTAACTTAAATAGCCCTTAGGTAGAACATAACCCTTTTAAGTAACCCTAAGTAGCCTACATAGCTTTACATTAGCTAGTCTATGATAACCTCTAGCTACACCTATGTTGTCAATAATAGGCTTTAAGTAGCCTATGTAACCCTTATGTAGGCTTATATTTTCAATAGTAAAGGTAACCCCTAGGTAGATCCCTATGTAACTTATGTAGGCCCTAAGGTCAACTACCGTTGGCTTGCATAACTTTTTAAATAGCCTACATAGTTCAAGTATTAAAATTAGTATAACCTTAATGTTACCTTAAGTCCCTACCAAGTTAACAAGCAAGTATTAGTGTTAGCTAGGTATGACCTCATATCCCTACCATGTAAGTATTGGTGTGAAGGTTAGTATTGCCTCAAGCCATATTAGATTGGTTGGTTTTTGGACACTAAAATCAACACCAACCTATATACACTAATAGAAATCACGGTTTAATTGACAAAAAAACAAAAACAAAATAAAAAATGGATAGGTGTCAAAAAGGCCATCCCATCATTTTGGACAAGTTGATTTCAAGATGGTTGTTGTGATTAAAGTGGTCCTTTTTATTATTAGAATAAAGGACAAAGAACCATTTGACTAATCATTTTTGCTCAAATTAAAAACATCTATTTTTTATTATTAACAAGGTAGGTCATAAAAAGGCAAGCATGGAGGTAGGTTGTAGCCTAACCTAACCTACGAAACCTATTTAACCTATCCTACTTGGGTGGAATCGCACTCCAATGAGCCAAAAAGGGCATTATTTAATTATGGACAAAACAAGCCAACTTTAGAAAAATATTTATGTTTTGCCATTTACAAACCATGGTAATCATGGCAAGTTTTTCTTTATTCATTCATATGAATGTCAAGAATTCAAATCAAAAATCCATTCAATGAAAATTTAGGTTTAATTTTTTATTTAACACATTTGAAAATGAGCACCTATTATGTTAAAAGGAGTCAATTTTGCAAAGGACTATCAAAAGGACTCATATAATAAATAAAAAATTGATGGAAAAAAATTAAAAGGATAGAAACCTATTAACCAAATTCAAAAAACACTCATACATTAAAAATTGTGAAATCTTAAAACTTTAAAACTGCAAAAAATAAAATAAAAATTGATCTAGAATTTTAAAGTTCAAACATCATTTACCACATGTAGATGGGGTATAATGTACATAATGTTTTGAAAAGTTGTTGTTTATTATATAAGGGAATATAAAAATGTAGAAAATAAATTTTGAATTATGATTTGAAATTTTTATCATTTAAAAAAATGCAACACATAATCTACAAGGAATTTGCACACTTTCAAAAATTCATATTTATTCAAAAATGATAAACCAAAATAATATCATGTATTGGGACAACTTTAACATATTTTATAACAATTTGCAAAAGATTTTGTTCAAAAATTCATTCACATTAAAAAAAAATTGGACAAAAAAACATGCAATCTTTGTTTAAAATACTGATGTTGGATCATTTTGTATTGTTTGCACCCACCTACCCTAGCCCCTTAAGCATGTACATAAGTTATGAACGTTAGGAATTAAACCCTTGACCTACACAATGATAAGCCAAATCCTTAACCATTTGACCACACTTTCAAAAGGTTACAATTTTTGTCATGTTTTTTATTTCACATATTAAATTTCATATCAAGTGCTATACACCATTTATGTAGGTAAGTAAGAAGGTTATATAATTGAAAGGTAGGTAGGTTGGTTGTAGGATGGTAGGTGGGAAATAGGAAGTATGAAATAATATGTAAATAGGTAGGTGGGTGGGTACAAGATAGGCTAAATAGTTAGATAGGTGGGTGGGTAGTTAGGTAGGCCTAATTCACTAGCAATTTAGCCTAGCTAGTAGGTAGGATAGTCTATTAGCTAACACATGATGTTCCATTTGACTAAAAACCATTCGCCATCTTGAACAATGATGTCAATTTTTCATATTCAATTTGATTATATGTCTCACTTAACTAGAAGACATTAATCATTTTGATTAAGGTGATCAATTTTTTTTTGTTCAACTTGATTATATACATTTGTCAAATAAATCACCAAAATTAAGTTGATTTGTCAAAAAATACATATGTCATTAAGCTTTGGGCTTTTAGTCAAAATGTACATGTCCATTAATTAAAAACAACCAATAAGTCAGCTTAAATAATTTTTAAAAACCATGATTTTATTAGAATGCCAAAGTTTTAACTTGGTACCTACCCAACATTGGTTTGATTTATATAAA
>Ga0209208_10001405_pt1 | contig 33785 bp, 33 predicted proteins | sample S1TSphfallax_3_FD_187694 | JGI IMG/M metagenome (GOLD analysis project Ga0209208, IMG submission 187694) | Host-associated microbial communities from peat moss isolated from Minnesota, USA - S1T2_Fd - Sphagnum fallax MG (SPAdes) (version 2) | ecosystem: Host-associated > Plants > Peat moss >...
GGCAACCTTTATCTTTGTCTCGTGGCCTTGAAATTGGGACAACTTGGCAACCTTTATCTTTGTCTCGTGGCCTTGAAATTGGGACAACTTGGCAACCTTATCTTTGTCTCGTGGCCTTGAAATTAGGACAACTTGGCAACCTTTATCTTTGTCTCGTGGCCGTCCTTGCAGTTTGTTCACTCGATAGAGGAATAGAGGTTCCTTTTTCCCTTGGCTGATGTTGCACAAGGTAAGGGACTTATAAGGTTTGCACGTTTTGTAAGGGTTTTGTAAGTCCCCTTCTTCTGATTGGTGCCATCATTAATAAAGTTTAGCAAGCTTACGGCAGTAAGGGATTTAAAAACCTTGTTGGATCAATTTTTTAATCGTAGAGTACACTCCGTCCATGTGATAGGTTGGTTATCAGGCAATTTACTTGTTTCCCTCAAAATTGGGACAACTACATGGTCCCCCCTCTTTATCTGTGCCCAATGAGTAAGGGAGTCATAAGATTCTCTCATTTTATGCATCCCCTTCTCCCCATTGGAGCCTTGGTTAATAAAGTTTAGCAAGCTTACTGCACTAATGGACTTTGAGACAATGTTATGTCAATTTCTTAGGAATACAGTACATTCCATCCATGCTATAGGTTAGTTGTAGTGAAAATTTTATTTTCATTGGCAGAAGACTGTGTACTTCCAGAAACTTCAAAACTTTGTTGCATCAATTTCTTAAGAGTAGAGTGCCCTTCGTCCATGTGATAGGTCAGTTATAGTGTTAAAAGTTTTTTTTTGGGTTGGCAGCAGACATTTTATTTATAGCTCAAGCAGGTCTTGCACCTAAACTTGTGCAACAAGTTAAATGCAACACAATGTTCATATAAGTTTGGGCATGCTTGTTACAGATGTTGTTGCCTATAAAATATTTTGGGAAGTCTCAGGTAAGACTTTACATGACATTATTGATGTGCATAGTACAACAATTTTCACATTTGATCCATCATTTGTCACCATCTATCAGGGCCTACATTCTCATCTATTGTCTTTATGGAATTTCAACTTTTTTTTAACAACTTTCTGGAGCAATCTTTGTTGGATTTTCCATCTTTACCTTTGAAGGGTCATCGAAAAATGGGTTTCATTGGCTGTTCAGACTAATTGGTTATTGAAACCTTTCAGTACTAAGCCCAATTTCAGAAAATCCCCCAATTACTGCATGCCTGAGGCAGAGCTGAGTGGCACTTCCAACTGGCTTTTATGCTTTAAATTTGCTTTCTCTAGTACTTTAGTAACCTTCTCTAAGCTAAACTTTCAATTGGGTTTTTCTCAATGTTCCAAAATTGTTAGTGGCCTACAAGAAGACAAAGAGAAAAGCTCCAGAGGAGTTTTGTAGACTGTTTTGAAGCTTTTTGAGATTTTCAGACTTTTATTGAACTTAATAACTGTTTTGGAGTTGAACATGTCGTTTGCAGGGCCCAAACTATATCTCACTTAATCTTAGTGCAGTAAGAAAAGGGGGCAAGCATCATAGCTCAGGAATGCACATGGGCCCATGAAAAAGTGGGCTTGAAAGTTCAATTTGCTTCATGGAATGGAAACCAATGTTGTGGGTCCACTTTAGACAAGGGTCCAGGGTCCAATTTCCTAGGAACCAATTTGTCCTGATTAGAAGCAAATCGAATCCTTGAGTTGGACTGTATCTTTGTCCGTATGTTCTTGGTTCTCCAAATCAGCAGCTCTCCTTTTGCACTGTTTCTGTGTCTAAACCAATGGATTTTCCCTCCAAAACAGCTGCCATGTAGGTTTAGCCTCAATTTCCCACTTTTTGGTCTCGGACCCTTGTCTAAACGCCTTAGGACCAATTTAAAGCTTTTGGCAATAAGATTGCTTGAATTCATTGGTCCCTGGACCTTGGACCCTCGTCTAAAGTCGCCCTTAGAATCAAATACAGATCTTTTAAACTGATTTTTCCTCAAAAACCCAGAATCGCTGATTCTTTCATTCTCAAAGTTTTAAACCACCCAAACTGCTCGTTATTTAAAAAATCAAATAATTACACAACACTGATTGAAACCAGGAAAATATTAAACAGGCCAAAAGAAATGAATGCAGTTGGTACAAAAGTGCTCCTGCAATTTTTTCCTCCAGTCTGCCCATTTGCCCCATCCATATTTTCTCAAGTGACAGACAGGCATGTTTTGCACTCGTAACCTCATATAATACGGCATGTTTTGCACTCGTAACCTCATATAATACGGCATGTTTTGCACTCGTAACCTCATATTATAGGGCATGTTTTGCACTTGTAACCTTGCATAACATGCCAAGTACTATGTTACATACCCCTTTATACCCCTCATGTGTTCAACCACGACCCCATAGGTAATTGTCTTTTATTGAGCTGTGCCTTTAAGCAAGGACTGCACATTCACCTGGTGTAATACCTTGTGGACAGACATAGGTTATCTTTTAGGAACCCTGACTAGGGATTTTTGTATAAAATATAAAATGTGCACAAGTGGTAACAGGACATCTCTCTAATATGCCTAACTGGCTTCTTTTGACAGAGGATTACGTGCTTCTTGATCATTTGTTGAGTCAGTTTTTGCCAAACATGGATCTTTCAAAATAGTCCAAAGTGGCTATTCGTGTTTTTTAGAAATAAGTTCACGTGGCACCCACAAATAATTTCACATCTAATTGGCACCCCACCAAGAAAACCAGTGAAGAATGTGGCTCCATTATTGAAAAGGAAGGAGAAACAAAGACAAAAAGTGACATTGATGCATGCAAGTTCAAAATTTCAAACTTGCAAACTAACACAAATATTTTGAAGGGGAGTTGAACCCCACTCTAATATCAGACTTTGTCCAATGTAAACTCAAAGTCTCATCCATCACACCCAAATGTCAATAAACCTCATAAGGAACCAAACATAATCGCAATTCATTGTACTTGTCCACGTCATGAAAGCATGAACATTTGAGGCTAGGTTTGTGAGAAGAATAGAACTTGTTAAGTGGTACCACCAAGCATGGTAATAACCTCTTAATAAAAGAAGGTATATTGAATATAAAACTCTTGTGCAAACATGCGAAGAGTTGCATCCAAATTGAACCTAATCAGTTATGCAATTTATTTCTCATGAATGCAAGTGTGGAGAAAGTCCATTCATCTTTTGTAAATCTAAGCATTGACATCATTACAATTTCAACTAACTTCAATTATTCACTTAATTGTTGAGTGATCAAGTCATTATTGTTGATTGTGACCCACAACTTGGTCATTATATTAATATCAAATTGTTCAACCATGGCCTTTGGCACATGCATCTTCATGAACTTAAAGAAACATATTTGCAAACCCAAGAGGTTGGCATTCAAAGGTTTTACAACTTGTAACCCTAATCCTTAAACACCTTCTTCGTTTCACAATAATTCTTTTTTATGATAATGAATGTAAGGGGGAAAAAATCAACATCAAGCTACATCCAAAATTATGGATACATAATGTTGAAAACATTTATCAACTCAAAATCTAAAAATTGTTAATCCAATTCATTAATGAACATTTAGTTACAACAAAACATTGACCTTTCACATGCATGATGAATGTCTCAAAAACATACTTTCACATAGGCTCATTAACCACTACAAGTGGATTGAAAATCTAAGTTCAATAATTGAGACCAACCATACATAAACAATTGTTTCCACACCATTGTCAGGTTAGTAACCCAATCTTAGGTGATGGTGGCGAAATTGTTTTCCACCACATCTAAAACACTTGGATTTAACACTAATAATTAGTTGTTGGATTTGAATATAGCATAAAAAGATATACTTGGCAAATTTTTATAGCTATTACAAAGTCACAAATGAAGACCTCCCTCCTTGGGTGAAAGCATAATTAGGTGGACTATTTGAACTCTCATAATTATATTTTTTTAAATTATAAATGAACTTAAAATGTAAAATCATATCAAACATTAAAATTTTCAATTTTTTCATTATTCATCTTATAATATAATTTATTGAAAATATTATTGAAAATCATGGATGAGTTTCAATAAAAAAATTGGATTCGTTGTGGACTTTTGAAATGATGACACTATGTTTGTCACACACAAAAAATGAAAAATGTGGACTCAAAAAATATGTCATAGTAATATCAAAATTAAAATTAAAAAATAACCACCATAAAATGAATAATTTTATTGTAAGATGCATTGAAATTTTTCCAATATAATTTTTTTTCATATTTAAAAATTTAACACATTGTGATTTTCATCATTTTTTACAATTGGTATTCCATTTCACATTGAAATCTTTAAATGTCTTTCTAAATTTTTTGACCAATCACATGTTTAGGGATATTTATAGGGTGGTCTATTAACATTTGTGACCAAAACCATATTATTATAGGATTTATAGTATGATAATTATTTTAAATATAGGATTTATAACTAATGTAAGGTGTGGACTCTTCAAAATGTCAAACGTGAGCCACCTAACCATGGTTCTACCCCTTTTACTCAAACTTGATAAAGCATTGATTGTTTTTAATAATGGTAGCAAACAAAACAAACCTATCAATGTGTGGAGATCACAAAAAAGGTTTAAATTCAACCTTGTTTGAACAACAAATACATTATCTTATGACATCTTGATCATAATCAATGTCCTATACTTTGCCATCACACATTTCAAAGGCTTCAACATGTTTATCCACTAAGTTTTCACATTTCGCCAAATCTTTGGGCCCCTATATCTACCATGATTTCAACAAGTTTAATGAATTCCAAATGTTGTTAAAGAAAGTTGAAAAAATAAGAATACAATGACTACAACAAATTCCAACTTAGTCACCATACACAAATTTGAATAACAAGATTCATCCTATGGACAATGCAATGTCGTCACATCATGTAAGGAAAATATTTCTCTTTAAAGGGTCAAAGCATGGTTGGGGTACCAAAAAGGACCGGTTCTTTTATACCCAATGGATCCCCTCACTTAAAACATGTAATTTAATATCACATTCATATTAAAAGTTTGATTTTTTTTCATGAATAAATACATTACTAAGGTACTATTCTATGCATTGCATGTCAAATTTAAATAAGTTTAAGGATTCTTAAGACCAAATCCTAAAAAAAATAATCTAAGACTATTTTCTTAAACAAAGTTCAGAACTCATAAAGAATGTTTAAACAAATTTTTTTGGCCCAAGATTCTTATCACAAACACCTTAAGTAATAATGTACATAAAATGTCTAAATGTGACAAAAACCAAAGTGCCTTATTACAATGTAAAAGTTTCAAAAATTGAAATTTCTAAGAATTTTGGGCCATTGATAGAACATGTCCCACATTGGATAAATTTTATTATTATTACTTTCACTACTCCAAAACATGCACTACTACCAAAGTGGGGTGCAATTTACTAATTTAAATCACTATGGGACTTTAAAAGTGAAATAACTTCATTGCATTTTAATAATTTCACTTTGGTGAAAGTTATTTCACTATAATATCATTATGTAGACATCATGTTTCGTTACTAGTTAACATAATTCACTATTACAATTTACTATAGTAAATAAGTTTATTTTAATGTTTTTTTAATATTTTATTTATGTTATTTTATGGTATACCCAATATTATTTTAAGTTACTTTAGTTATTTTAATTTATATTTTATGTTATTATAAGCTATTATAAATTATTGTACCCTAAATTATTATATGTTATTTTACCTTAAGGTATCTTAACTAATTTATTATAAACTTTTACATTATTATAAATTAAATTATTCAACTAACTTTAGGCTATATCTTAGGTTATTTTATTTTAAGTATAATAACTTTAAATAATCTAAAACAAAATATAATGACCTAAGGTAAAAATAATTTAAAATATAAAATAATAACCTATGACAAATAATTTTCAATACCCTATAATATAATAACTACCAATAGCCAATGATATTATAACATAAAATATCGAACAATAGTTTATAATACAATAATCATTAATAGTTGTAATATAACATATAATAACTAACAATAACTTATAATATAATAACCATTAATAACTATTAATAAAATAACCATCAATAACCATTAATAAAATAACCATTAATGGCTTACAAGGGGATAACCACCAATAGCCATTAATAGAATAGCCACCAATAAGATAATTATTAATGGCCATTAATAGAATAACCATCAGTAATTATTAATAAAATAGCCACTAAAAACATTAATAGCCACAAATAAAATAAGTACATGTAACCATTAATAACCACCAATAGCACTAATAAAAGAACAATCAATAGCCATATATTAGAATTGCTTAGGATTGGCATTAATAATCTAGGGTGAAATTATTTATAATAGACAAAAATAACTTAAGGTGAAATAGCCTATAATAACTTAGAATTGCCAATAATAACATAAGGTGAAATAGCCTTCAATAGCCAAAAGTAATTTATAATAGCTACGAGTAGTCTAAACTAAAATAATTTATAATAACCAAAAAAATATAAAATAACCAAAAAAACTTACAATAGTTGAAAATAGCCTAAGGTGAAATAAGTTAAAATAACCAAAAATAGCCTAAGGTGAAATAACCAAAAATAACCAAAAGTAATTGAGAATAGCCATAAATAGCCGTAAACAATATAGGGTGAAATAATTTAAATTAATGAAAAATAGTCATATAATGATTGAAAATAGCTTAACATAAGTATTATTATTATATTAACAAAAAAATATCCATTTATTAAACTTTTTTTTTCAAAAGAATGGTCATTGAAATGTTATTAAATAATGATAATCAACTTTTTATTTATTCAAATGATTTTAAACTTTCAAAAGGAAATAAATGTAATTATGTACATTATTGAAATTTTTTAAAAACTAAACTCGAATCATTTCATTTGAACGAAATCTCAATAAAATATGAATTTTCCAAGTTTATGTTTTTGTAATGTTTAAAATGAAGTATTTGAAAAATACAATGTAATGTAACATATTATAATAACAAATGGGGTGGCTTGATAGTAGGGGTGTTTGCCTTCACTTCAAAAGTTTAGGGATCAAACCTCATGGGTGGTGTTATGTGTGGTCAACAATGGTATGTTAACCAGATATTCTCTTATCGAATTCCTAAAATAGGTGCCTAGGTTGATTACATGACCTACCTACCTACTTAGGCTAAGTTTTTAACTTAATGTAAGTAGTGACACGTGTCAATAAATAATAGGCTTTTAAAATCATGAAATTATCAATAATGTTATTTATTAAATAATTAAATTTTAATTGATTTCCATGCCGGTTAATTAATTAACAAACAAATGAATGGTTTAATAAACTTGTATTTCACTTGAGAGTAACCTTGTTTCACTAGCTACTAGGGAAACAAATCATTGTCTATAGCAACTGGTCCCTATTCACTAAGGGGTTAAATAATTTCACTAAGTAAAAATGTCCAAATTCACTCAAAAATTAATGAAACCCAAAGTGAACTAGGATGCATTTTGTAGTAGTGATGCCAAATATGACTACGCCCATGATTAGGTTTGTAATTGTATATGCCATCCATGACTACATGACTATGTAGTCCATATGGACATGTCGCTTATCCACTAGTCATATTTTTATCATAGTTGTAAATATCATCAATATATATAATATTATATATATATATATATATATCAATTTAACCTAACCATTTGGTAGGTAGGTAAGTAGGATCCTATTTTTTTTTAGTGACAAGCCTTTTTTATTGGCTCATCACAAGTAAAATTTGCACTTTGAATATATTTGGTGCATATATTGTGTGGAAACCAATACTTTTTCACCTACTTATATAGTTTCCAAAGTTGAACTTGTTCACAAAGGATATGAGATAAATTTACAACATTATTTCACATCATCCTTTGTCACCTACAAAAGTACCCAACTTTGACCATTATTATCTTTTCATACTTTGTCCAAATTTCATTTGTAAAAATGTTTCCAAGATCTACACATCTATAAAAGAAATTTAAGAAAATATTAAGTAATTTGACTAAAAATGCATTTGAATCTTCATTATTTCATACATTTTAACAAAAATGACATCTTGAAAAAAAAAATCTTTTTTTCATAATACAACTTGTAAACAAACATATTTAAAATCAACATGGTTTTTTGGTATGTATACATATGAATCCTACCTACCTACCTACCTACCTACCTATAAATAAGTAGGGTAGGTAGCATGATCAGTAAGTAATATGATCGGTAGGTAGGGTTATGAGTAAGGTATATATATATATATATATATATATATATAATTTTCACACCTTTTAAAAATATAATGAATCAATGAAAATGGTACAAATGTTGTATTTATTACCATGTGTTATATTTATTTCTAATTATAAAAAAGTACTTATAAATAAAATATGTTATCTATGAAACATATGGTATTATTTTCAATGTTTGAAAATTTTATACAAAGTATTTAAATTATTTAAAATTCATAATTATTAATTTAATAATCTTTTAATTTAATAATTTTTTATCACGTTTTATTACGAGTAGTAAATTTTAATATTATTTTTAATTTTTTTCAATTCATTAAATGTGATTTAACATACATATAATATTTAAAATTCCAAGTTGTATGACCAAATATTTTGATAAATTATTAATTCAGATCAAATTTTATATTATTTGTTACCCATCACATGGAAACATGGAAAACAATGCCATTTTAAGGCATGTGGATTTCTTTTGAAATTCATTGGATATCACAAATAAAAATCTATTTCATTTTTAATGTCAAAATGTAAAAAATATATATTCATTTAAATAAACCTTTGGACAACAATCTCAACTTAAATTTTTAATTTATATTATAAGCATCAATTTTTTATTTAATTTTATGTTTCAAGAACTTTGGCAATTTGTTTTCCATTTTTGTGCAATTTTTTAAAAAATTAAAAATTCCTCAAATTTTGTTTTAACCACTATCTAGAAATTCACATTAAATAATTAGTGACTTTAAGGCAAAAGTTCTAAAAATTATAAGGTATTAATTATTTACTTGTCCAATAATTATGTGTTTGATCATCTATAAGTTTATAATATGTTTATTAGGTACATGTGTCTACCTTTTAGTTTTTTCCCCTTTTACTTGTTTTTAATGTTTGAAATTGTATATTATTAAATAATTATATGGTGTTCATGAAGAAGATTTTTAATCATGTATTATTCCTATCCATGAAGACTTTTAGTCATGTCGTCATATCCATGGTTACAAAAATATGACTAGGCACAAAAGCATGGCATATATGACTATATGATTAGAAATGGTCACTAGTCATATTTTTCATAGTCATAGATGTCAAGTTTTGATGTAGTGTTTCATAAGTGAAAACAATAGATATTCTAAATGCCTATATAAAATTTAAAACAATTTTTTTTCATTTGACATGAGGGAAAAAAAAAATTTAACAAGTCATAGGAAAAATGAAGAAAAAGGTGAATTTGAATGTCTTAGGAGTGAATCCTTAGTGTTCCAAATGGGGTACCCCAATCATGCTTAGACCCTAAATTGACATGTCATTTCAATGTGGTAACTTTGGAAAAGTGTGGGCCCATCAACACCAAAACATATGAGCCTTGTGGTTGTTTTTTAATCAAACCTTTTTTTTACATGAGGGATTGAATAATCACAACAATAAGATTATTCCCATTTCCACTTCCAACCACACGAAGTGTAAGAAAAATCAAAATTATTTTCCATCCATGCATCACATAAACATATATTTAGAACCAAGATTGATTATCAATAGTAATAACTTCATCTAACATTCAAAGAAAGAAAGCTTGCTTTGACCACATGAATTTGAGTTATTTTCAAAACATGTTCACAGGTGAATATGCCATCTCCCACCCAAACCCATCAAACCAATGTTTCATGTAGGATTGTCAAGAACATTTGGGTACACAAATAAGTTATGCAATTTACATTGCTATATATGTATTATATCATGGGGAAGCCATGATTGAAGTGAAGGAAAATTACACAATATTCTTCTTCCTATTAAGAATTCAAATTGCACTATGAGTGACTTGTTGCAACATAGTTGTGATGATGTTAAGGGAGTATATTACTCATGGTAATAGTTAGTATATTTTAACTTACCTAGTTACTATTTTAGGAATTACTAGTTAGATTACATAGTTTTTGTCACCATTTGAATTTGAATAGAACATAGGACTATTTTTTTTATGAATATCTTTTGATAAAAGGAAGAAAAGGTGGCATTGTAGAACATTGAACTTTGATGGAGCATGAAACAAGAGCACTTTGTTTTTTGGAAAAGTTTGAATTCCATAGCCAAATTTACTATTTTGATGTTTTTCTCATACTTTCATTATTTGATTTTAATTCTGAAACTAGATATGAATAAATCTGAATGAGCAAATTTTATTAGTATTAGTTTTATGATATGTTTTAGTCTAGATTTAGATCAAAATATAGGATTAAGAATTATGTATTTACCATTTGGCGACCATCCCAGGGCCTAAATTCAAAGTGAAATTCAGAATGTTATTTATGTCTTGTTGTTGGGATTTTTGTTTCTAAAAATTGATAATGAACTTTAGTTTTACTTTTTTTATTTTTTTTCAAATCTTGATCATAAGTTTTTTTTCAGGAAATAAATCTAAACAAAATAACTAACTATGAAGATTTTGTTCTAATGCATAAATTTGTTCGTATTTGAGTTAGAATGTGGAAAAATGGAAAATAGAATTATAACTAAAAGTTTGAAGAGACAATTAAATCAAGTTATAGTACATGAATAAGTGGAAAATGGTGTTGCCGTCAACAATAATTTGTGTGAAAATCAAATAAATTAGCAATTTGTAACACCTAGAAGAGTTTTCAATTGAAACATAAACATTTGTGGATAAAAGGGAAACCTACAAGCCACAAAACGCTTCATGTAGAACCGATTATTCCTCATGAAGTGCAAACTAGTGAAGCACAAAAATGCACCAACAATTTGCAACAAAATTCCAAGAGAAAAGAATGTCAAATTGAAAATGTAAACTCACAGGTTGAGTTTAGATGAAGGAATCAAAAATCTGAACTTCGACAGAAAGTTGCATTGGAATCAATGGGTCTACTAATGTAGCTACATAATTCTAATGATTTGATTCATGATGAAGACCAAAAACTTAACAACTCAAAAAGGGAGGAAATAGTACCAAGGTATAGATTTGCTTCACCTCCTTATTATCAAGAGGACCATGAAAAAAAAAAGTTTGAACGAAAAACTCAGAATTTTGAACTTCCAATTCATTATATGGTTGAACAAGAAGCCACAAATCAGAGTATTAAAATGTCCAGAAGAGTTGAACCGATATTTGTAATTAAACAAGAAACTATAGTTTTACCAAAAGCAAAACCAATAGTAGTAGAAGGTGTACCTGTGGTTGTCAAAATGAAGTATAGTGAACATAGATTTAATCAATAGAATGGAGGCATTGTTAGTGGAGTTCCAAGGGATTGGAACAGAAGAATTCATGGTGTGAACAAAGTTCTAATACCTAATTCTCCATGTTGCACATACTACCATCAAATTGGACATCAAATTAATGAATGTTCATTTATTAAAGATAATGTGAGGTAAGGATTTGCTGAACATTTCCAAAATTTGAATCTAGAACCTATAAGAGTAGATCATCATGGACAAGTTGAACCAAAGGATTTGTACCATGAGAGGGTCAAAATTCCAAAATAAACTTTTAAAATAGATCTAGAGAAATAACATAATGGAAATGAGAGCTCATACTATGGCAGATGTAGTGCATATTTATGTATCTCCTACACCAAATCTATTACATCACAACAATGTTGGAGTTACCTATGAAGGAACTTCCAATTTCAATTTGAACCAATAAGATATGTACCATTATATTTTGTGGCAATGTCTAATTCTATGATTACAGTTACTGAAGTTCCATTTATAATAGCACCTCCATACTATTGTTGGTATGAGGTTTAGACCACAAACTCCAAGGGGAACAAAACTTGCAAAAATGCATGAAAAGATGCCTAAAAAGGTGAACAATTTTTTTGCAAGTCAACCATCAAACCCACCAAGACCTACATGACCTTTAAGGTATTTTGGATTGCTAATGGTGAATCTAGGCATGCCACCATTAACACCAAATAGGCCTTATCATTGACCACTTAACTATCATGAGTATGTGAAGGATTTTGACCTGGATGTTCATGTTAGAATTTTTAAAGCTACCATTAAAGCAAATGGTGAAACAAAAAACGCAAAAATTATTAATCCATTTTGTTTTACCTTCAAAGATATTATGTTTGATTGGTGTAACAATTATATTGGAGATTACCTAGATTGTACTTTTGTAAAATTGCAGTTAGCTTTTTATAAAAGGTATAAAAAAGTTCAAAATGATGAACAAGTTTATTTATAGTTGAAGAACATGAAGTAGTAGAAAAATGAAAGAATGGAAGTCTATTATGAGAACTTATTGAAGTTGGCCAATAGTCTTCAACATAAGACAACAAATAGTTTTTTAATTATTATTTTTAGATCAGGACTATAATCATATTTGTGTGTAGCAATAGCAAGCATGACGAGAAAAACTCTGCAACAGCATAAGGAAGCAACTTTGGTTTGTGAAGAAGGAATTTTTGAAGTAGAGGCTATAAGCAATCTATTAATACCACAAAATAATAAAGTAATATTAGCTTTAAAACCTTAGACAATTATAGAAAAAACAAGAATATACTATGCAAACTATCATAAAACAAATAGTAAAATATACGTAGAGTCAAAAGAAAGGAAGATTATGTTCCTATAGTTTTTTAAGTTACCACTCAACAAATCAAAATACAAATACCTATGAGGTATTCTTGTCATATTTGTGGTGACACTAGACATAAGATCATAAATTGTTCTAAATACAATAACATGTAGAATATGTTTAAGAACAAAGATGTGAAGACAACAGATAAACAAGATGTGGTAGAGCCCAAGGTTGCAAATCCTTTAGTTCATATAGTGGATGTCAACATGGCTATCACCAAGAGCAAAGATACTAAAAACAAGTGTTTAAGGACAAAAAACCAATCAAGAAGAAGTATGTTTGTGACTAGGAAAAAGAGAAAAAACTATAACAATCTTTTGTAAATATTATATAAGAGATGCAAGCAAAAGACCCGCCAAAAAATCTGAATCAAAAGTAGAAAACACAGTGGAATACAACTTGGGCATGATTACCAAAAGCCAAGGTGTCCATAGAACCAATTGTATCATAATTTTTTTCTATTAATCCTCTCAATTAAATTATGTTCATGGAACAAATATTCCAAGATATTAGTAAACAGATGTTGGAAACCACTTATACTTTGAAGTTAGGTCATTTGCTGAAAATAACAACAAATCTTAAAGAATATATGTGGCAAAAATTAAAGCCAAAAAAACTCAATATGGCTACTAAAGTGATATGAAAGCCTAGTGTAGCCACCATGGTTGAGACACATTCTCAACTAGACATTGTAGCTATAGAGGAAGATAACCAAATGGCAATTATCCAAATACAAGTTGGGAAAAACATTGTTGAGAATGTTTTGTTAAATGGAGGAGCAAGTGTAAACATCATAATAAAAAACCTTAGAACAAAATTAGGTTTACCCAAACCAAGACCAATTCCATATTATTTCAAAAATGGCAAATCAGAATATGACCAAGCCTTTAAGAATCATCAAAAATTTGAAGATTCACATACATGGTATACCATATGTAGCCACATTTATTGTTTTGCAAAACAATGTGGTAAATTCTATTCATTCCATGTATTAGGAAGACCTTAGTTCAGAGATGCAAAGGTTACATAAGACTGGGGCAATAATCTCATTAATATTCAAGGTAATGGAATAGTCTAAACAATATCAATTAACAAGAAACTAGGAGTAGAAACTAAAAAGCCCCAAGTACTTGTTTGTTATGACATGGTGGAAGGGCTAATAGATGAAAAGGAAGATCTGATCTTTAAGACAAGACCAGAGGTATTTTTAATTAGCACAATCATTATCTTAAATGAAATAGTTTCATTGTTGAGTGTTGGAGAGTCAAAAAAAAAAATCAATGAAGATTCTAACTTAAAGCAAGGGACATCAAATTAAAAAGCAACAGAAGTAGTGCCCTCAACAACAAAATTAAAAGACTTTCACTTTATATCAAAGATATCATTGGAAGATAAGGTTTATTTATAAATCTATTATCATCATAACCAAGCTGATACTGACATGGATGAAACACCAACAAAAATATAGGTACAAAATCTTCATATAGCAAGTTGGACTTTGATTGAAGAACAACAACCTGTTAAGCTAAATTTTGGCACATAGGCAAATCCACAATACATTAAAGTTAATGCATAATTGACAAAAGAGAAAATTGAAGAGTTTCAGATGTTATTCAAAAAATTCAAAGAAATGTTTACTTGGACTTAAAAAGATCTAAAAGGCATATCTCCAGAATTGGTTCAACACAAAATTGAATTAAACACCTCAGGCAAGGTATAGATTGAACCTTAACTATGCTACAGCTGTTAAATATGATATTGATAAACTATTAGCAACAAGACTCATACAATTAGTAGAGGAGGCTACATGGTTATTACCTATAGTGGTAGTGTTTAAAAAGAATGGAAAATTGAGGATTTTTGTGGATTTCAAGAAGTTGAATAAGGCAACCAAAACAAATCCTTATCCTTTACCATTTTCTAATGAGGTACTGAACACTATAGCAAGGTATGAAGTCATAGGATGGATACCCAGGATACCATCAAATTTTTTTAGCCCTTAAGGACAAATACAAAACAACCTTTGTCACAAATTGGGGAGCTTTTGTTTGGATGGTGATGCCATTTGGTGTTAAAAATGGGCCACCAACTTTCCAAAGAGCAATCAACAAAGCCATCATAGAGTACTTAAACTAGTTTATGAAAATATTTCCATATGACTTCACGGTCTATGATGATATGGAAAGTTATTTGATGAAATTCAAACTTTCACTATGAGAAGTCATGTCCCTCAAAACCACACTACCCTGCCACAAAAACTCAAAAACAACTTGTATACAACTATTATGTAACTATCCCTTGGGTATATTACAACTATTGTGCAACTAATGTGCAAATGAGTTGAAAATGGGTCTTCTATATGGTAATTTATACACATTGTACATACATATGTAATCAATCATGTTTGACTTTTTTAGGAGTTGCATTGTAGTTGCATGTGGCAACTACTTTAAAATTATTATAAATGTGTCACTAAAGCAACAATTATGTTGCAATTAGTGTATAATGTACATACATGCGATTATGCCATGTGTCCACAATTCCACCACTACTAAACTAGTACTATTCAACCATGTTATGACTACAAAACAACTACTTATAACTTAATAAAGATATATATTCATCAGTTTTTTATATCTTCATCATATGTGTTTCATTTTGAGTGATTTAAAATGTTATGGGAGCGCTACCTCAAGTTCTAGGAATCATCTTTGAAATGTAAAGGAAATGAGTAATGAAAACATAACAAAAAGATAAATAAGCTTTCCAACTTACAAAACAAGTTTTTTTTTTCTTTGGACCCCTCCTAGTTTGAAACCTCATAACTTTCTTATTTGTTATTCATTTTAAATGATTTAAAATGTTATAGGGGCACCAACTAAAGTTCTATAAATTATCGTTAACTTTAACAACAACAAAGCAACATACAAGGAATTTTGTGGGTGTTTGGGAACTGGCCTTTGTAACATTTGGTGGTTTGTTTTTTGAGTTTTTTGACCCCTCTATTTTGAGGGGCCATAACTTTATCAATTCTATTCCTTTTTATACGATGTTTTGTGCATTAAACATGCTAATAGGAGGGATTCAAGTTTTGTTTAGACACCAAAAACAATGGATCCCTCCCCTTAGGTCTGACCTGCACTTGAACACTTAAATGTTATAATTATAGCTCAATCACAACTAATGAACAATTAAAAGATTTAACCTAAAAGAAAAACATAAATAAAAAATAAAATTTCATGGCTATTCTTTAGTGGACTTAGTCTTATGCTTTCCTACCTACTCACCTACCTAGGTAAAAAAATAGGTTTTACTTTTCTACCTACCTATGTAGTAGGTAGGTAGGACCTGGGTAAATATGTAGGTATGTAGGTCTTAAGACCTACCAACCTACCTACCTATGGTTATGTATGACCTACCTAGCTACTAAAATTTATTTTTTCATTTTTTACTTTTTTCCAAAATATAATTAATATGGCATATGGCAATTTTTTATTGTGTCACATGTTGCAATCTCAAACCATCATTAATAATCATAATGGATGATGGAGATAAATATTTCAAATTTTTTATATCCAAAATTTTTCATAATGCCACGTGTTAGATTTTATAGATGGATGATGATTAATGATGTCAACATGACATCATAAGTGTAATTATAATGGAGTTGAATATTAGTTGAAAATGAATTGTGTTGATTGAGTTGCAATTGAGTTGCAATGAGTTGCTCTGTATGTGCAGTGAGTTACAAATGTCCGTTGCAACTCAAAAATTAAGTTATAAGGCTAGTTGCAAAACACCCCTTTTTCTCATAATGTTTGCTTTTAGAAATGCAGAGAACATATAATCAGTCTTAACCCAAAGAAATGTGCCTTTCTGGTATTTTCAGGAATGATTTTAAGGTTCATAGTTTCCAAGGAAGGAAAAATACAAGACCCTGAAAAGGTTTAGGCAATACTAAATATGCTAGTACCTAGAAACCCATAGCAGATTTAGGTCTTTAATGGTATGGCTCAATTTTATAGATGTTTCATTAAAAAAATTTACCTTTATCATGGCACTAATCACAAAGTTGATGAGGAAAACATAACCCTCTATCTAGACCACAAAGTTTCAAAAAACTTAGGATCAGATCAAATAAAAATACATGGAAGCACCAATTCTAATACCTGCAAATTAGGAATTAGAGTTTCATGTGCACACGAATGCATCATTATTTGTAATAAGTGCAATGTTGGCACAAAACCCAACTGGTAAGTATGAACAACCTATAATATATGCCTTTAGACTACTAAATAAAGCATAGAAAAATTACTACTATAGAGAGAAAAGCTTTAAAATGGATTATGTTCTGCATAATTTCAAACATTTTTTGTTGGGAATTTTTTTTTTTTAAAATGTAGACCACATGGTTTTGGTATACTTGGTCAACAAACCACAGGTGTTTGGAAGGATAGCTAGATGGTTGTTATTATTTTTGGAGTATGAATTCATAATAGCCTACAAGCCTAATAGGACACATGTAGTTGCTAATGTTTTATCCAAATTACCAAATAATTTAGAACCATTAGGGATCCTAGATCAAATTGTGGATGCATCATTATTTTCTATAAAACCTATATGGATGTAGGAAGTAAAAAGTTACTTAAAGACAAGTGAAATGCTAGAAACTCTAAACTTAGCTCAAAAATAAAAGTTGGCCAAAAAGGCAGAATCTTTTACTTTGAAAGAGGGAATAATGTACATAGTGGGACAAGACAATAGAATGTGCAAATGTTTGACTATTTCAAAAGCATAGATTGTTTTAAAGGATTTACATGGAGGAATGGCAGGACATTTTGTTATAAATATTATTACAAAAATAATTCTTGATGTAGGATATTGGTGGCCAACTCTATTCAAGGATACTCAAGAATTTTGTTGAAGTTATGAAAACTATTAGAAAATTGGAAGACTAAAAGCAAAAAGTTTACTCAAGTTGATAACAACACTTCTAGAAGAATTTATGAAATGGGGTGTATATTTTATAGGTCCAATTAAACCAACAAAAAGACTAACATGGAACAAATATATTCTGATAGTTATAAATTATACAACTAAGTGGGTAGAATTGAAGGCATCCAGAACCAATACTACAATAATTATAGCCAAATTCCTATATGAGTATATTTTAACCATATTTGGATGTCCATTAACCATAGTTATAGATCAAGGAGTACATTTCACTAATGACACAATAAAACATTTAATAGAACAGTTTATATTGAAGCATGTTAATTCAACTACGTATTATCCATAGGGAAATGGACAAACATAGTCTACTAACAAAGTCATTGGTAGATTATTCACCAAGTTAATCAATGAGAAAAAAAATAGGTTGGTATGAACATGTGTCCACAACTTGGTTTTCATATAAGATTACTTACAAGGTGGCAATAGGATATACACCTTACCAATTAGTCTATGATTTGCATCATTTAATGCCAACATAATATGTTCTATCGACTATTAGTGGGGACCACAAAGATGCAAAACCAACCAGAGTATTAACTGCTAGATACAAAATTGGAAAAGTTATAGGAGAATAGATTGGAGGTTCAAAATAATGTGGGAGAAAACTAGTGCAACAAATTTTCATGGAGTCAACAAAAAAACACAAATAAGAAGTTACAAAAAACACAAAAAAAAAATTCCTTATATCATTGGAAAGATCTTGGAACATAGATGTCTAAAATGGGCTCACATGACTCATTTGGACACTTTTAACACAATTTATGGCCAAAAGAAGGGCAGGGAATCAAATTGACGATTTGTTTCTTGACCACTAAAAGTCAGGAATCGCCCCGACTTCCTTGCGTGCAGGTGGTGTGCGACATATTGTTGGAAAGCTCTTAACAAAGGCTACAACTTTACTTTATACCTCATTTAAATCAGAGGTTTGCACACAAAGTATGGGCCCTCAAAGTTGCAAGAGTCTCAATTTTGGGAATTTCGGGTCTCCCACTTGGGAGCCCTAGAACAAAATGACATTTGGGTGCTGGTCCCATGGCCATGCATAGAGTATACTATAAGGGGGAAGGCGGTGGTTGGACCAAGTTTGGATCATGGTGAGTTTTGTGAGTCCGTGTTTATTTGTGACTCGTTCGTGCACCAAAGTGCTCCAACTATGCACTAACCAACTTATTGTTTGGTTTGTGTAGGTTCGTGTGAGTAATTGACTTGCTTATCATTCTTTCTAATCCCATCCCAAAGCTCTAGCACGCCCCTCTACCTTCGAAATGTTGCAAGCCAAGGAACGCACCCCAACTCCTTTCTCCTTCTATTGTTTTCACCTTTGGACTTGTAGTTGAGTCCATCAAAGAGCTGGGGGTGCGTCAATGAACCAAAAAAAATTTATACTATAAATAATACCAAGTCATCAAATTTACAATTGTCATTAAAACAACCTAATGCCACATCCACAAAGTTGGTAGGTCAATAGGCATTAACCATAGCCCATGTTGTTGTCAATATAAACTTTAATAGAAAACAAGGTAAAAAAACCAAAAAACAGGACAAATCATTAAAATATTAACCCTAAAGTGAAAAATGAAGTGTCACTTCATGAAACGAAATGATTATGTTTTAGAAAGCAATAAACAATAAAACACCTCTTCATTCTTATTTTCTACAAACAAGTTTTTATCATTTTTTATCTTTAGAATGAATGTAGAAAAAAGTTTTGTTGAGATAAGATCTTATTTTAACAAATGTTATTTATATGAATAAACATTTAAATAGGATGCATTTAAACACATGTTCGAAAATCATTTATTCTACCTCACATAAAATTGACATATTTAACTCACTAAACAAAAAAGTTCAAAAGTATTTCAATTATTAATGTTATTGTACATGTACCACTTTAATTGGCCTACTACAAAAAGCCTAATTAACTATTAATTTCTCTAACAAAATAATACCCTTGATTATTAATTTACTCCCAAAAAAAATTGGTAATAATCACCTATTGTGCATAAAGTCAATTTTCAAACAACTGCCTTGAAAACCACCAATTATACTACATAGATAAGGTAGATTTTAAGGTTTTTTTTCTTTTTCTTAATTTTAGAATTTTTTTTACCATCAGGGTTTTAAAATTGATAACCTATTTGGATTATTTAAGCAAATGATTTAAACATTATCAAAATTTGAAAACCCAATACTTAACTCATAAAGGTATTTTCATTCATTTTGATGGTATTAACTTGGTGGGTAGGTTATTTATTTGATTTTTAAAAAATCAATAATCATCAAGGAAGTTACTAGTAATTTTATTAATAATTAGGTGTTTTTTCAATAATTGGGCAACATTGGTGTGGACCACAAATGGTTGCCTTGAAGGAAATGTGATAAATCTTATATTTTATTTTCAAGTGAATGTGAAAAGTGTTATAGAATGTCTTTTACCACAATGTTTTCTTTAAAATTCCTTTGTCATGTTTATATATATGCACTCTTGCAAACTTTCAAAAGGAAATATGTGTCTATGTGTCAATATCACATATCATGCATAAATAATTATCTTTCATGTTACTTAATACCTTAAATGCAACTTTCAATGCAAATGTGACTTCACATATGTGTAATAGAAATAACCTTCAAAATTTACCATTTGATACCATAACATTATATGTGACCAAAAAAACAATTTGAACAAAATCAATTTGGCCACAAAACTTTTTTAAGTAATGACATTTTAACATTTGACTAACAATGTTTGTTGCATATGAATGTGTGCAAGGAAGACAAAACTCTGACTAAGTTTAATTCACAATAGCAAAAAAGAGGTTGTGAAAGGTATCTATAAGAAGACCAAATTGGCATTGAGTTTCTTGCAACAAAAAGTAAATTGGAGCCCACCTTTACCTCGCACCATGGGTATAGAAAAGCAAGATATGACTATCAAACGTGATATTCATATATCTTTGTGAGATTTGGGTGGACAAGATGAATTTCATTCTCTACATGACCTTGTGATTTGAAATAGAAACGTCCAAAGAATTGTTTCATCTTTCTTCTTACTTTGCAAACTTACTCGGAACAAAAAAGAATGTAAAGATCAATTGGATGAATATTGTGCTAAAATCATGAATGAATTGGAATATTGGATTAGATTCATTGCTTCTAATACAAGACCATCAATTAATTCACACCTCATATAATCATCATCTCTACATTTTGCGACAAAGTCGACCAAGACTTGAAGCGACTCCAACTTACAACAAATAATCAAAAACTTGAAAAAAAATACAAAGAGTTGGTGAATATATATGATTTCATCCCTTCATTTTGGATTGATGCTAGATCAACTTCATCTATTCAACCTCTTGCAAGGTTTGTAACAATGAAATAAAACATATTTTGGATCATTTACTAAAGTATTGGAGGTGAGTTTACAAATGGGAAAGGTGATCACACAGTGGAATGAAGAACACAACAAACCCATGGTCTCATGGGAAACTTTTGAAAAGTTGTTTGCAAAGAACACAAATTTGAAATGTTTCCTTGGTGATCAAAGCAAGATGAAGAAACATTGTCAAGTTGTGGCTCAAACATTACATGAAGGTGGAAATGTCTTATATTTTGAAAATTTGGAGTTTGTGGTGATGGATCCAAATTGGTTTTGCCATGAAATATTGGGTTCCTTATTGGCCTTTGATGAATCTTATCGTGTGGCCTTGGGGTATGATGTGTCAATAAACATGGAGGGTTTTGTCAACTACAGTGATGTTGAATTTTTATTTCAAAAATCACTTTCTAGTGAATATTTTCATGTGGGCCACAACTGTAAGGAGGATGATCTTCAAAAGATTCAAAAAATACAAGGTGTCCAAGTGGAAGATTTGATTAAAATGATGATGGAATTGAACCAATGTTATCAAGACACTGATAACATTGGTTCATTTAATAAAAAAGGTGGAATTTTCATTCCAGCTATTCTCAAAGATGCATATGGTGATGTACATCAAGGTGAACGCCAATTAAATTGGGTGTATTTTGGCAAAAAGCTAAAGCCATGGCCAAATGTTGTGTGCCTAGGATCACAACTTGAATATGGTGATCCTAAACACACATTTCCTACTATTGGGTTTTCCCCAAGACTACATGTATATATCAAACTTGTTTCTAATTAATATATGTGAACACTTATTTTCTTTATGTTCTAGATGATTATTTTCCATGAGTAGAATTGATAAATCTTATCATTGTATATGTTGTTGTAGGTGAAGTTTCGAAAAATGTTCAAGCTACCAAAAAAAAAGTTGCAGGATTTAAACTTGAAAAAAACCTTATTATGTTCACTTGGAAAGGATTTCAATTCTTTGTGGAGTATAGTGGCAAAGTAAATTCTTTCAGTGATATTATTGTTCGTTCAAGCTGAGATTTTGAGGCAACCAAGATGATCATTATTGATGATGTGATAGCACCTATTCATGAATTTTGTGCCTCTTCCAACATTGGATGCCAAGGTGTTAAATTGGTGGAAAGCATTTTTTGCCCTTTATCTTTGAAAACACCTTGGTTATGTAAAGTACAGAAAGACCAAGCTGTGAAGGTTGAGACATTAACACGAAATGCAAAGGAACCATGGATCTAGATTATCGACATGATTGGAACATGGGAGTCGATGGTTTTCCTCCAAGTGGACCACCTGACAAAGCTATAGATCTTCTTGGAGCCCAACAATAGAATGATGTGGTCAATTTCATCCTTTCCAATGTAGAGGAGTTGAGGATTGACATTGAGGAAGCTATCGAGGTTGCTAGTCACAATTCATCAAACGAGTGTCTTGATATGCATGTCAAGATTGCTTTGAATTCTTTGGATGATCGTGGGTGTTCGGCTCAAATCGGTGACTTTCGAAAGGAGGTCATGATGTGATTTGATGTCTTGGACAACAAACTTGATTCTTTGCAAACCAAAAGCAACCACATTCACAAATTGCAAAAGGAGCTATTGCCACAAGTTTGCACAAAACTTATCAAATCCCACAATTTTCAGGAGAGCTACAGCGACATCGAGTGCCTTGTCTTTCTTTTTCTCGACTGAGGGTTTGGGGATCTTTCAAAAGATGATTGATTCATGTGTCTCAGATGCACTTGTGCAACTTGTGCAATTGCATTTCTGGTGCGAACATAGAGAGAACATTCACAAAGTGGAAGGACAGGAGGGTTGTTTGTTGAGTTTGGAAACCAAAATAGCTAGAAAGATTTGACCTTATGCAATTTGGGGTTTGAGAATAGCAACCATGTTGATGAAGGCGGGAGCACACATTACACTAGGAATTGAATATGAAATTCCTGATTTGGAGAAGGTATTCTTGAATGGTGTTGTTAGTATCCCAGATTTGCAAGCAGTTGGGGATGATGGAGTGCCACGAGAACAAGTTGAGTTGCACCTGAAGGAACATTTCACTAATGACGTGAAAGAAAGTGCAGGACAATGGCTTGTGGACTTTCTAAGAGGGAAAGACATAGCAAAACTCTTTGGCTTGTACAAGGTTCAATATACACAAGGAACAAGTGAAGGCCCGCATATTGCATGGGTTTGTAAGAAACATAGAGATGAAGGATTCCGTATTAACTCCATGAAGTTGTTGCCAATCGAATGATAATGACATTGGGAGTGCACATTCTACAGACGAACTTCGACTATCAAGATTCTCCACCATCCAAGTTAGAGTCTTTGTATTCATCGCACTTATTTTCTGCAAATGTAATGGGAGGATTGTTGAGGGGTTCGATGATCGGCGGCTAACGTGGAGAGCTGTGGAATATGGAAGTGGCCGTGTGTGGCAAGCATATCGCCCGTTGGGATTGGCAAAGGAGCCAAGGTTTGCGTTGTTGAAGATCTTCGGGGGTCTTTTCAAGGGAGCAGTACGGCTATGGTGCTACCATGGCACAAGTGAACGTGCTGGAGCTGGAGACTCGGGTGCTTTTGGACGAGGATTTGCACCCCAGCATAGAGGAATTTCAAAGCGAGTACAAGCACAGTGGGTTGAAGTTATCATGGACTCTCTGCTGCCGGTCAGTTTTCTCATCCCCTTCTCTGTTTCCTCCCAAGGGAATGTGGAAAGTTTTATGGGGTCATGGTTCTTGGATTGGATGTTCACGACAAACAAGTGATTGTTCAAGGAGAGCCTCATCTCCTCCTCTCTCCCCTTTACTAATAGGAAACAAACACTTTGAGCATTGTGGAAATCCCGTTTGTTTGTCATAAAGGGTTCCAACTGCTCGAGTTTTCACTTTGTGCTCAAGGGGGATGATTGATGAATTGATGATTTGTTGTTGCCACAGATTACCACAGCAGCCCAAGCTTTGCAGAATGAGTGAATAGCAACAAACAGAAAGTGCTGAGTTTGAGAGGAATTATAAATTGAACATGACAGTTCTTCCAACCAACAAGTTGATGACTCAGAAGTAGTACACCTTTCCATATAGATCCTCCCAATTTTATTGGATTACATGTTATTAGGAGCAGTTATGTTACAAAAGAATGGAAGCTTGCAAGCCAATGACCCCCGGGAGATCTGTGTGGGGAATTTGTTCTTTGTGGGGAATTTGTTGCTCTTTGGCTGTCTTGATCCATGCTGTGTTGCAGGTAATCATGTGTGAACAAGTTCAAGGGAACCAGAGGAATGCATTTTGTTACTAAAGTGTGGAATCTGGATGGACAGGATGTACTATCAGATGTTATCTCTACAGTAGTAGAAATAGCTCCCGTGCATAAAACAAGGCATCCCATGCTTGTTGGCACCACAAGTGGGGAGCAGCACAAAGATCTCCTGAGTACTTGACAGAAGCTTCTATCCCTCATCAGGTAGAGTCTATGTTCTTTTCCACTGTTGCATACAATAAACCCTGATAATTGTTGTCCATAAGCAATTTCCACATGTCATTGCACAGTGCAAGGATTGTCCACCTTGTTGATCTTATTTATTAAAATGTCTGATTTGCATACTTTTGTTGTATATCCTTTATGCAAAGCCTGAGAACTGGGGTGAGGTGCAGAGATTGTGGCACAAAATGGCTGTCTGGGAGGTGTGACCATAGCTACCAGCATAGCCTTTTGAGGGATAGATATTAGCTAGGAGGGAATGCTGATTTTATGGCCAGACTGAAGCTATTTGAAATGCTTATGACTTTGTTCACTGACTAAAGTTTTGGGTTCATGTGGAATATATGGAGTAGTGTGTGTGTGGGCCATGTCTGTCTTGCAGTCTGCATTATTGAATAAGTTGTTGGCTAAATGGCAGAGTAGTGAGAATGAGTGATGATGGAACCCAAATCCCCTTCCAAAGGAACCAAATGTTGCCTAAAAGAAATAACTGGAAGGTCCCTCTTGAACTTCAATTGTATGGGCTCAAAGTGCAAGAACTTCTAGTTTTTTCTGCTTCTGTAATATGATGTAACAGGTATCTTTCATGTTGACCTCAAGTTTTGGAAGAATCACATTACCTATTGTGTTTTCTTCTACAGGTAAATGAGACTTTCTCTCCATGTGAGCTACTGGGGTAACAAATGTGCTAGGAGAGGAGGAGGCTGTAAGACCTTCAAAAAAATGGGAAGAGAAGTCATTAATAGAGCTTGAGGCACAGGTTTGTCTGGCATACACTTGTGAGATGGTATTTGTGAAGCAACAATGCTAGTCCTAGAGTCATGGTCCTTGCATTTGAGACATCAGAAACTTGCATAATGTATGAAGGGAAACTGTTCTTAATCTGACTTTTCTTGCCTTGACTTCCCATAGACATATGCCTTTCATGTTTCCTGAAATCAGAGAATGTGATGTGGTGGATGCAGGGTCTAATTGGGGATGAAGTGATGACACAGCCACAGAATGTGGTGCTAGCCATTATCTTAGAGTTCAAGTCCTTTATTGACAGAAAAGAAAAAGGTGAAAACGTGAAAAGAGAGATGGTTAATGTACATCCCATTCAATTTTCATGCTCCAGAAATCTTTAGTTGATTGGGCTGATGTAGAGAAGATTGACCATCTCTGGCTCATTGAGTTGGGTTGGCAATCATTTGTCATGCCTCTGTCCTCTGCATTTAGGAGACAGTCTGTTTTACATGATCATATTATATGACAGAAAACCATGCATGAATCTGAAGCAGTTGAACAAGTTGGTTGTTCCACCAAGAGATGTTTCTGGCTTAAAACCCCATAATGATATAGAGCAGTTTTCTCCAATCCTTTTTAGTGATTGATTCAACTCAATTTTGATGAACAGGTAGCAGTTCATGTTACAAGCAAGCTTACTGTTGTCAATTAGCTTTGGATAGAATGAATGGAGTGCATAGTTTACCAGTCATTGTGTCAGTGTATCCTCAGGAACTTTCTCCTACTGTCCAAATTAAGCAAATAATGCTATGTTCAGCATACAGGGCATTTGAGACTTTAGGACTTACGGTAGAATGTCTTGGACTCCATACCAGTGCCCTCAGCATGATCCTGTAGAGCTAAAGACCAACAGATTTTATTTAAGTTGTCTTACAAAGATTTGTAGTCTTTAGGTTCTTGCAAGCATAAACACTTCTACTAGCACAAGTTACGGTTGACAATTTGCTATTGACATTTAAGAGCATTCTTTGCTTTATCATAATGAGCTCTGACATCTGATCCCAGAGCACTGAGGAGGACAGCAAACTTCACTCTTCAATCTTCAATCAGTTTCCAGAAATCATACAAGCTATACATGAAGTACTGTTTCCTATATTCTCTGGTTTTGTAATGCTCACTCTGGATGTGCTTTGGAGTCTAAACAATGTTTGGACTACCAATACCCCTGAAAAAAGATTTCCAAAAATAAAGTTGTAATCAGAAAGGCATTAAAAGGATTTCAGGGCTTTTAGTACTTGAAGAACAGCAGCACACACTTCCAGAGTGTGTGGACGCCTTATATTGAAGGCAGTGCTGGATTAAAATGCAGCAATTTTGTTCTCCAGAGGTGTACTCAGTCTTGTTGACTAGAGATCTGCATGGATGGCAATGTCACAATTTGCACTTGAGAACGTCCAACTCAAAATTGTTGCTGTCAGTTCCATAGTCCAGAATTTGAGAACCCATGGTTCTTCTTGACTGCAAGGCAGGACTTCAACCTCAGTTTAGGCATACCAAAAACTCAATGGACCATGGGATCCTTTGGGCAAATCTATGAGCTTCATCAGAAGACAATGCACAGCACTACAGCATGAAAACTATAGCATGCTTATTGAGAAGCAAAGCTGGTACTAGAAGCTTATGCTAAATGTTGGTCTACCCCTATTGAGAAGGCATTTATGCAGTGATGAATACATACAACTGAGCTTCAACACAAGCAGCTCATTGGTGGCGAAGCCATCTTCTATCATGTCACATGTTGCTGTGTATACCTGTTCATATAGAAACCATCCTCTTTGATTACAAGAATTCTCCCCAAGTAGTCCCTTACATGTCTTAACGATTGTCAAAGATATGAAATGGCTCTTAAAACATGCAAGTATGACGGAATAGATCGTACCCTATTTCCTCCGACAAAAATGTTTTGGAAGTTACAGAGTCCAAACTTTCTTCTCTTGGCACTTGAGAGTTTTTCTCAGGGTGGTTCTCAGTTCCCACCCTGGACAAGATAAAGAGATTGTTGAGTAGCCAACAATTTGGGTCAGAAGCAGCCTGAAATATTTCGCCATATTTTTAGTGGCGAAATAAAAAAATTTTAAATTTTAAAATGAAGTTTGATTTTCTAAGGGTTTCAATCACCAGAAAAAAAAATTTTGAAATCGCCAAATTTTTGTATTTGGTTTTGAGTGTGCAGCCAAAGAAATAGAAGGATGATTGATTAAAGTTTTGTCCTTCATATCTGGTTTATAGCCATATTTGGCTAAATCATCCTGAGGATGATTGCCACTTTTTCTACATCTTCCTATTGATGATCACCACTATGGCCACAAACAAAAAATTCTTTGAAAAAAACACTAGTACGAAATTCTTAGTATTCAATGTGGTAGGATATGAACACGTGACCAGGATCGATCCTACCTACCTACCTACCCATCAGCTTTAACCATTAGAACTAACTGTGGCAATAGAGAGCTTCTCATCAGTTTGCCTCAGAATTCCTGAATGGTGGGGTTTATGAGAGAGGGTTTGCGTACACAAGATACGGAGGCAGCGTATGTCCCCTTTTGTCTCTGAATAGTGGTAGCACTTACTAGTAGCTTTGTCGGGCTGCAGTGAAAAAGGCATGGCAGTGCTGAGGGCACTAGGATTACCTTCGCTCTTACCTACTGCCGCCGCTGCAACACTCGCTATTTCCGCTTCCATTTCGCCTCCATTGAAATCTCTCAACAGCTCCCCAAGGTCATCTTTCCTCCTTTCTCACTCTGCTTGTTTGTTTGTGTGTTTACGTCTCTCTCTCTCTCTCTCTCTCACTCTCACTCTCACTCTCTTTGCCTGTCTCTGGTTTTGTGCAATGGTTACATTGGTTACATAGTGTAACAAGGTTATCCTATGTTACACTTCTCATACAGACATGGAATAAATGTCTTTGAATTGTCTTGCACTGACTTAAAATGCCATGCATCTTTTAGAGGGTTAGGCTTGCAGACGAATTGATAAGCCCCTGTGTTTACAAGGTGGATTTGGTCTATTCAAGTACTGTGACACACACAAGGACGAGATGAATAGACTTGAATATATACTCGCTCTCAGATTTCTCTCTGCCTGCCTCTGATCTTGTTCTCCAAACCCTCAATTATCCTATGTTTGTCTCTCTCCTTGTCTTTCTGACTGTTCTGGTTTCGTTCTCCAAACCCTAAGAATATCCAATGTTTGTGGTTAGGGCTTGACATATCCCAAGCAGAAGCATGTCACTCTCCTTCCTTATTTCTTTTGTCTCCACCGAATTCCTAAAAGCTACAGGAGCTATTTTGCTAAGCCTTACAGTAATTGATTCAGGTGTCTGTCTCTCCAGTCTTATGCTTCTTGCTTACCCATCCCCAATTCACCAGATGCATTTTATGGAGGCTTGAATTGTCTAGGTGTGAGTTTTCTTCTCTCTCTCTCTCTCTCTCTCTCTCTCTCTCTCTGTGCTTTTTCTTGTCTTGATCACAAACCCTAAACAGTCAAGAAGGAAATTTGTTGGAGATCATGCACCTATTTGGTGCAGAAGCATTTGGATTACAGACAATCTGGCATGCTTTTTTTTTGCCTGATGTTGTGTCTTGTTACTTGACAATCTTTTTGTCAGCAGTTGCTGTATTCCCTAATGTCAAGTGCAAAAGGAATCAGAAAAAGAGACCTTGTGTAGAGATTGATGAGGGCTTGTTCATGCCATTGCTTGTTAAATCTGGAAAAGATCTATATCTTTGTTCATTCATTTTGCAGGTCCTTCTTGGGGCAGAAAACCTTAGGACACAATCCAAGTATCAGTGTTCTCAAGTCCCAAATTCTAGGATCAAGACAGGTGTTGCAAGCTGCTTGCTCAGCATTTCCAGTGATTGCTGTAGCAGCCACAGGAGGCCAAGTCACCCAGATGACAGAATCACATGTGTGTGCATTCTCCCAGACTGCAATACAACTATTATACGAGTTTAGAGTAATCCAAGCTTGGAAGTGCAGACTGCAATCTCTTCACAATGCTCACATGTTACTCTAGAGGCCACCAACAATTCTGTGAGATTTTAGCAGTGATTGCTCATGATAGTGGGGGTGAGGTCTCACATTGTGTCTAGTTTGATTGAGCAGGGACTTGAAGATGGCTCCAAAGATGGAGCACCTTTGCCAGATTTGGTGGTATGGTTCCATCAAGCCTATTTCATTTCTAAGAATACAGCAGCAAACCCCTGATGTAAAATGGATTTGATGAAAATGGCATTCTTTTGATTCTGGATTTCACTGCTCAGCTCTATTTCTGAGTTGAACATTGCAGTCACTTAAGACAACTGAAAAATATAAAATTTCTAGTGATTACTAACTGTGTGTTTTCTGATGAATTTCAGACAGAGTTTATGGTGGACATGTCATGTGAAGGATGTGTCAAGTCAGTTCGCACCAAGCTGGAGCCTTTGGAGGGTACAAATTTTTGTCTCTGTTGAAGTCTCCTATTGGAAAGTTTAGATGGTGTCCACTTTCTTGACTATTTTTGGCTCCTTTGTTCTAGTGTGGATTGAACACATGCTGCTTCATTGAGGGAATTCTTATTTGTGTGTGCTCATTGTGCAGGAGTTAAATCAGTTGATGTTGACTTAGGAAATCAAGTGGTGAGGGTTATGGGATCTGCTACTGTGAAAAACTTGTCAGCAGCACTAGCACAGTCAGGACGCAAGGCACGACTTATTGGTCAAGGGCTTCCTGAGAGTGGGTGGTCTCCCATGGTTCTTTGAATTGTGTCATATTATTGTTGTTGTGTTGCTTTTGTTTCAACCAGCTTAGATCTGAGGGAAGGCCACAGGTAACTCAGATGATCCAGTTCTCACATACTTTTTGTTCACTTCTCAAGGCATTGATGCCAATATTAGTTCTGAATTCAATGTTAGGACGGATTCTGATATAACTTTTGGAAATGCTACTGCAGACTTTGCTCTATCAGCAGCAGTGGCTGAGTTCAAGGGTCCTGAGATTCATGGGGTTGTGCGCTTTGTGCAAGTTAGCATGGAGCTTGCACGTATTGAAGCCTCCTTCAGTGGTCTTCCTCCTGGGTCACATGGCTGGTCTATTAATGAATATGGAGACCTTACTCAGGGGGCTGCCAGCACTGGTCAAATTTTTAACACATCTACAAACCAGCAAGATGTCCCTGTAAGTGTTCTCTGCCTTATGGTTTTTTGGTTTTAGGTGAAACCTTGTAGTTGAGGTGAAGAAATTGTTTACATGTGTGTATTTTGGTTGGAGCAGGTGGGGGACTTGGGAGTACTGGAGGCAAATGAAGGAGGTGATGCTGAATACTCAGGAACGAAGGAGATGCTGAAGGTTGGTGATCTGATAGGGCGTGCATTGGTGGTATATGGTGATCATGATAAATCAAGGCCTGGGACTTCAGCTGCAGTCATAGCCAGGAGTGCTGGAGTTGGTGAGAACTACAAGAAGCTTTGCAGCTGTGATGGCACTGTGATCTGGGAATCTACTCCCAATGATTATGCCAGGGTGTAATTTGTGAAATCTTTGAGGCATGAAAGTATTGAAGACTGTTTTAGAAATATTTTCCAGATCCTCTTGATAGATACCACAGATTTTTTTCTCTAAGGGATAAGACAAGTATATATTGTAGGTAACCAGCTCTCATGGATTGTTTTTCCACTTCCTTAGCAAGATTAAGAACCAGAATGGTCTGAGTTGGTAGGTACAGTCTTCTGACAATTTATCAAGTGCTCAAATGTCTGCCTCAAGATTGGAATGTTCCAAAATAACCCCCTGTTGTCTCTGCAGCAGAAATCTGACAAGAGCCTCAAATGCAAAAGCAACTGTGTATCAAGTTTCACTGAATGAATTTTTGCACATATTCATTTCATGAATGTTTTGGATTTTTTTCTCAAACTCATTGTTTTTATTATTTAGGAAGTAATAACAATTTTGTTCCAAGTCAAAGCATTACATTTTATCTCCAAGCCCTTCTAACCCAAAGCATTGAATGAAGAGTTGCACATGTTCATGTCATCCTTTTGTAATTTGGACCATAACATTCGGATATGACAATGGGATTTGCATATAATTTTGTAACTTGTCATTTGGGATCAAAGCTCAACCAAACTGCTGAATTAAAAAGTTTCCAAATTCAGCATTCACCAACAGCAATGACACTCCAAATGCACCACAACTAAAGTTACTATGTTGACCACTTGCAAATTGAAACCTTGACACTGCTGCTGAGTCTGGGGTACTCCACAAAGAAACTGCGGGCTATGATAGTCCAGAGGTTGTATTGCAAAAAGTCAAAAAGTTCAAATTGCTCCACCTATATCTCCTCTGCCCTGACCCACACATTCCTTGGATCAAAAATTAATAATGATGTAAATCTATGTCCAAAAACAGTAAAATTGCTCAACATGCAAGTGGTGCACATTCCACTAATCTACCCACAAGATTTTGCATCTCAAACTTTGACTCAAATCTCATCACCTTTCTTTCATCAAAGTACTACACAATATTCACTGGAGACTGAACAAGCCTTCCTCAAGGTTAAACAAGGAAAAGGGATTCTTCTTGACAAAAAACAACTAAACATCAATTTATCAAAGACTGAAAATCAATATTTGCAATAGATTTAGTTCTAAAAATTTTGAAGATAGCCATGCTAGCATGGCATGTGCATAGCCGTTACTGTACTGAAAAACATTTGGACCCTGTACTACACCAAATAATCAGAGAGATTAATTGCATCTAAGCAGAGGTCCACACATACAGGGAATGCTCATCAAAGTGGAAGCAGATGTGCACCACAGGCATAGCAGTTTTGAAAACAATTTAAATTGACAGATGAAAACCAAGAACCAAGATATTCATAAGAGAGTTCCAAAACAAGGAAAGACTAAGAGGATTTTAGGATGCAACTATTACTCACAGAGAAGGGGCAGATCAGGTTGGGGCTGCAGGAGCTTCTAAGGTTTGAAAAAGTGGAGCAGAGCTGCTGCAGACGCCTGAGATAAACATTGATGTACATATAAAGGAGAGGAAGCAGTCTCAGCCTTCCAACACACTACAAGTAATTGGGCATGAGGACATTCCTGGACAGATGAAAACCCACACAATCTAACAACAAATTCAATAGGAAACAACTGCCATCAGATGCAATTGACAATAATGAGCTAATCAACCCTCATAACCCAAAATTTCTCAAGAGTTCCAGTATGCAAGTGGCAAGCTGTACAACAGTTGTGACCTGCATTGACAATCATCGGTTACAATTGCACTTATGGCTGTCCATAACATTGCAGATACTCTGACCATCCAATATTTAGTCGTGCTCAGAAGCCATCTCAATTTCTTGTGTCATTACATTCAATGCGGAATAATTATCCACAACAATGTATGTACTATGTACCTTTTGCTATATAGAATGTACAAGAGAGGGATTAGTAATCCATACCCCTGCTTGATCTCTTCTCAACTAGTTTAGTGAAAAGAGAGTTTAGAAATCACTTCCAAGAGATTCAATGATAAGCTGGTATCCATCCGGTACAGAGCCTTGAGCTTGAATGCATTCCATTAACTGAGGCACATCCGTATTTACATCCAAGTAGTTGGACAGCATCAGGAGGAGATGGAAGTCCGCAATCCGTTTTACATATGGCTTGTTCCTGTTGTGCCCCAGATGAACCTTGAGTGCTTCAAGACTTGAAAACGGCTGACGATTCTCAACTGGAAACGTACAAGAAAATGGACCCTGAACAGACACACGGTTCATCACTTTCAGTAGACAACCAATACAAATAGCATATGGTGAGATGATCTTCAATCTTTCTGAGAATTAAAAGGACCTTTCTAGACCTTGAATTGATAAATCATACAATAGCTTCAGATGTCCAAGAAACAAATCACAAGGGCAGAAAACCTCATATTTGACAAGAGTTCAGCCTCTTGAGAACATATTCTTCTTCATGGCAAATCTGGAAGCAGGTAGCTAGAAAGAATAACTAGAGAAAGAAATCAGATCCTAATTGAGACTTTCTTTGCTAGAATTATCCACGGCCCACATCAAGTTTGAGTGCAGCAAGATGAGAAGGAAGAATCAGAGATAGGGAGAGAGAAAACGTAATAGCACTGAAAGGAAAGAGAACTGAACCTCGTGATCCAGGATCTTGACAAGAACAAGGAAGAAATCATTGTCCACATCCCGTGTATCCTTGCTGAGAATCACGACATCCTTAGCCATACGGG
>Ga0209208_10001406_pt1 | contig 33778 bp, 18 predicted proteins | sample S1TSphfallax_3_FD_187694 | JGI IMG/M metagenome (GOLD analysis project Ga0209208, IMG submission 187694) | Host-associated microbial communities from peat moss isolated from Minnesota, USA - S1T2_Fd - Sphagnum fallax MG (SPAdes) (version 2) | ecosystem: Host-associated > Plants > Peat moss >...
CGCGATGCCGCAAAGCGGCACCGATCCGCGCGCGCAGGATTGGGGGCTTTATCGGCGCGCCTACGAGCGGGATTCGTGCGGCTTTGGCCTGATCGCCAATCTCGACGACCAGCCCAGCCACTGGCTCGTAGAGACCGCGATCAGCTCGCTGAACCGACTGACGCACCGGGGCGCGATCGCCACCGACGGCAAGACGGGGGACGGCTGCGGTGTGCTGATCAAGATGCCGACCGCCTTCCTGCGGGCCGTCGCCGCCGACGCGGGCTTGTCGCTGACGCCCTCGTTCGCGGCGGGGCTCGTGTTTTTGAATCGTGACCCGGGCCTCGCCGCCACGGCGCGCGAGACCCTGCGGGCGGAATTACAGCGCGAGAAGCTCGAACTCGCGGGTTTTCGGCTCGTACCCACCAACCCGGATGCCTGCGGCGACGAGGCCCGCAGGAGCCTGCCCGTCATCGAACAAGCCTTCGTCAACTGCCCCACCGACATCGACGAGGCGACGCTCAATCGCCGGCTGTTTCTCGCGCGTCGACGCACCGAAAAGCAGCTGGAGGGCACGGACGCGGTTTTCTACGTCCCCTCCCTGTCCGCGAGCACGATCGTCTACAAAGGCATGGTCATGCCGCAGTTCCTGGCGCAATTCTATCCGGATCTCGAGGACCGACGCCTCGAGGCCTCGGTCGTGGTGTTTCACCAGCGCTTTTCGACGAACACGCTGCCACAGTGGCGTCTCGCCCATCCCTACCGCTATCTCGCCCACAACGGCGAGATCAACACGGTGTCCGGCAATCGCAGCTGGGCGGTGGCGCGCGGACCCCTGTTCCGTTCACCCGTGTTGCCCGATTTGAGCGACATACTCCCGGTCGTCTCGCTGTCCGGCTCGGACTCTCAGTCGCTCGACAACATGCTGGAATTATTGCTGGTCGGGGGCTTGGATCCGATGCATGCGATGCGCATGCTGATCCCGCCGGCCTGGCAATCCGTCGACATGATCGATCCGGACCTCAAGGCGTTCTACGAGTATTACGCGCGGCACATGGAACCCTGGGACGGGCCGGCCGGCATCGTGCTGACCGACGGCCGCTATGCCTGCTGCACGCTCGACCGCAATGGTTTGCGACCGGCCCGCTGGGCCATCACGCGCGATCGACACATCACGATCGCCTCCGAAGCGGGGGTCTGGGATTACCTGCCCGAGGACGTGGTCAAGAAGGGCAAGCTCGGTCCGGGCGAGATCCTCGCGCTCGATCTGCAGACCGGCGAGCTCATGGACACGCGGCGTGTCGACGATCTTCTGAAGAGCCGCCATCCCTACAAGGCCTGGCTCAAGAAGGGCGTGCGGTATCTGCAGACGGATTTGATCGATCCGAGGCTGGCGGCCGAGCCCTTCGACCGCGATACGCTCGCGCTGTTCCAGAAGATGTACAACGTCTCCGCCGAGGAGCGCGACGACATCATCCGCGTGCTCGCCGAGGACGAGAGCGAGGCCGTGGGCTCGATGGGCGACGACACGCCCATGCCGGTGCTCTCGAAAAAGGTGCGCTCGCTCTACGACTATTTCCGTCAGCAGTTCGCCCAGGTCACCAATCCCCCGATCGATTCCCTGCGCGAGAGCATCGTGATGTCGCTGCAGACCGAAATCGGACCGGAGAGCAACATCTTCGTGCCGGCGCAACAACATGCGGAGCAGATCGTCCTCAGCTCGCCGATCCTCTCGCAACGCAAATTGCGCCAGATCATGGGACTCGCGGAGGACGGCGTCCCGCACGAGTTCATCAGCCTGCAGTACGACGAGCGGATCGATTTGAAGACGGCGATCGTCGCCGTCTGCGATCAGGCCGAGGCGGCGGTGCGCAACGGCAAGCTCGTGCTGCTGCTGTCGGACCGGTATCTCGTCGAGGGCCAGTTGCCGATCCACGCCCTGCTCGCGACGGGCGCCGTGCATCGGCGCCTCGTCAAGACGGGGCTGCGCTGCAAATGCAACATCCTCGTCGAGACGGGCACCGCGCGCGATGCCCATCACTGCGCCTGTCTGATCGGCTATGGCGCGACCGCCGTGTATCCCTACCTCGCTTATCAGACCTTGTTCGATCTGATGCGCAAGGGCGCGCTCAAGATGGAGTTCGACGTCCAGATGCAGCTCGGGCGCAGCTACCGGCGCGGCATCCGCAAGGGACTGTTCAAGATCATGTCCAAGATGGGCATCTCGACGATCGCGAGCTACCGCAGCGCCCAGTTGTTCGAGATCGTGGGCCTTGGCGACGACGTCGTGGAACTGTGTTTCGAGGGGTCCGACAGCCGCATCGGGGGCGCGGGGTTCGACGACCTGAAGGCCGACCAGGCGCATCTCGCCTCGCGTGCCTGGAATCCGGCGGTGAGCATCGAGCAGGGCGGGCTGCTCAAGTACATGCACAACGGCGAATATCACATGTACAACCCCGACGTGATCGCGACGCTGCAGGCGGCGGTCATGAGCGGTGACTACGCGACCTACCAGCAGTATGCGGCCCTGGTCAACGAGCGGCCCGTGTCGTGCATCCGCGATCTGCTCGCCTTGAAATCGAAATCGGCGCCGGTCCCTCTCGCGGAAGTCGAATCGATCGGCGCGGTGATCGCCCGCTTCGACAGCGCCGGCATGTCCTTGGGGGCGCTGTCGCCCGAGGCGCACGAGTCCCTCGCGATCGCGATGAACCGCCTGGGCGCGCGTTCGAACTCGGGCGAAGGCGGAGAGGATCCGATCCGGTATCGCACCGAGAAGAACTCCAAGATCAAGCAGGTCGCCTCGGGCCGCTTCGGCGTGACGCCCGAGTACCTGATCAACGCCGAGGTCCTGCAGATCAAGGTCGCCCAGGGCGCGAAGCCCGGCGAGGGCGGTCAGCTGCCGGGCCACAAGGTCAACGAGATGATCGCCCGTCTGCGTTTCGCGCGGCCGGGAGTCGGCCTGATTTCACCGCCCCCGCACCACGACATCTATTCGATCGAGGACCTTGCCCAGTTGATCTTCGATTTGAAGCAGGTCAATCCGCAGGCCTTGGTCTCGGTCAAACTCGTCGCGGAACCCGGCGTCGGCACGGTCGCCGCCGGCGTCACCAAGGCCTATGCCGACCTGATCACGATCAGCGGCCATGACGGCGGCACGGGCGCGAGCCCGCTGTCCTCGATCAAGTACGCGGGCACGCCCTGGGAACTCGGCCTCGCGGAGACTCACCAGACCCTGCGCGCGAACGAGCTGCGGCATCGCGTGCGGCTGCAGACCGACGGGGGCTTGAAAACCGGTCTCGACGTGATCAAGGCGGCGATCCTCGGCGCCGAGAGCTTCGGCTTCGGCACCGCTCCGATGGTTGCGCTCGGTTGCAAGTACCTGCGCATCTGTCATCTGAACAACTGCGCCACGGGCGTGGCCACGCAGCACAACGTGCTGCGCACGAAATACTTCGTGGGGCTTCCGGAAATGGTCATGAACTACTTCAAGTTCGTGGCCGAGGAGTGCCGGGAGATCCTCGCGGCCTTGGGGGTGCGCACGATCCAGGAGCTGATCGGCCGCACCGATCTGCTGGAGATCCTCCCCGGCGAGACGTCCAAACAGCGCAAGCTCAATCTCGCGCCCCTGCTCGCGAACACGGGGCTCGTGTCCGGCGAACCGCAGTTCTGCACCGATACGCGCAATCCCCCGTTCGACAAGGGCGCGCTCGCCGAACAGATGCTGCTCGACATCGCCCCTGCGATCGCGAACAAGTCGGGCGGTCAATTCAGTTACGAAGTGCGCAACCATCACCGCTCGATCGGCGCCCGACTCTCGGGCGAGATCGCGAAACACTGGGGCAATCACGGCATGGCCGATGCGCCCATCACGATCCATCTGCGCGGCTCGGCGGGTCAGAGCTTCGGTGTTTGGAACGCCGGGGGCCTGCGCCTCCTGCTCGAAGGCGAGGCGAACGACTACGTCGGCAAGGGCATGGCGGGCGGTACTCTCGTCTTGAAGCCGCCGGCGCGTTCGACTTTCGTCGCCCGCGAGACCATCATCATGGGCAACACCTGCCTCTACGGCGCGACGGGCGGCGAGCTCTACGCCGCGGGCTGCGCGGGCGAGCGCTTCGCCGTGCGCAATTCCGGCGCGCTCGCGGTGCTCGAGGGCGCGGGCGATCACTGCTGTGAATACATGACGGGCGGAGTCGTCTGCGTGCTCGGCCGCACGGGCGTGAACTTCGGCGCCGGCTTCACCGGCGGGTTCGCGTACGTGCTCGACATGGAACGCGACTTCGTCGATCGCTACAACCACGATTTGATCGACATTCACCGGGTCTCGCCCGAGGGCATGGGCACGCACGTCCAGCACTTGCGGGGCCTGATCGAGCAGCACGTGGCCGCCACGGGGAGCGTCTGGGGCGCGTCGCTGCTCAACGATTTCCGTTCCTACATCGGCAAATTCTGGGTCGTCAAACCGAAGGCGGCGGCGATCGGATCCCTGCTCGAAAATTTGCGCCGCGCCGCCTAGAGGCGCGCACGCACCGAAAAACCATGGCCGACAAAAACTTAAGTTTCCTCGAGTTTCCACGCAAGGATCCCGACAAGCTGCCGCTCGAAGTGCGCACCAGCGAATTTCGCGAGATCTACACGCCCTATGCGCCGGACGAGGCGAAGCAGCAGGCCGGTCGCTGCCTGTCCTGCGGCAATCCGTTCTGCGAGTGGAAGTGCCCGGTGCACAACTACATCCCGAACTGGCTCAACTTGCTGAACGCGGGAAAATTGTTCGAGGCGGCCGAGCTGTCGCATCAGACCAATTCGCTGCCGGAAATGTGCGGGCGCATCTGCCCCCAGGACCGGCTCTGCGAAGGCGCCTGCACGCTGAACGACGGCTTGGGCGCGGTCAGCATCGGTTCGATCGAGAAGTACATCACCGACGAGGCGTTCAAGCTCGGCTGGAAGCCCGACATGACGCACGTCAAGCCGACGGGCAAGCGGGTCGCGATCGTGGGCGCGGGCCCCGCGGGTTTGGGCTGTGCGGACGTGTTGGTCCGCAACGGCGTCTCGCCCGTGGTGTTCGATCGCTACGCCAAGATCGGCGGTCTGCTGACCTTCGGCATCCCGCCGTTCAAGCTCGAAAAGGAGATCGTCGAGAAGCGACGCGAGGTCATGGAGGGGATGGGCGTCGAGTTCCGCTTGAGCGTGGAGATCGGGCGCGACATCGCCTTCGAGCGCCTGACCGAGGAATTCGATGCCGTGTTCCTCGGCATGGGCACCTATAGCTACGTCAAGGGCGGTTTCCCCGGCGAGGACCTGCCCGGTGTCCACGAGGCGCTCCCCTTTCTGATCTCGAATATCGAGCGCGAGCTCGGGCTCGCCAAGGATCCGGCGTCCTTCATCGACATGCGGGGTAAACAGGTCGTCGTGCTCGGCGGTGGCGATACGGGCATGGACTGCAACCGAACCGCGATCCGCCAGGGCGCGACCAGCGTCACCTGCACCTATCGTCGCGACGAGGACAACATGCCGGGCTCTCGACGCGACTACAAGAACAGCAAGGAAGAGGGCGTGAATTTCCTGTTCAACCGGCAGCCGATCGAGATCGTCGGCTCCGATCGCGTCGAGGGCGTCAAACTCGTCGAGACACGGCTCGGCGCGCCGGGCCCGCGCGGCCGCCGCGTCCCCGAGGTCGTGCCCGGCACGGAGGAGACGATACCCGCCGACGCGGTGATCGTCGCCTTCGGTTTCCTGCCGAGTCCGCCCGGCTGGTTCACGACGCAGAACATCGCGTTGCATCCCAACGGCCGCGTGCGCGTGGCGACGGCCGCGAAGCAGCGCTTTCAGACGACCAACCCCAAGGTCTTCGCCGGCGGCGACATGGTGCGCGGCTCGGATCTCGTCGTCACCGCGGTGTTCGAAGGCCGGGAGGCGGCCGGTGGGATCCTGGAGTATCTCGGCCTGGGCACGGCCGCCACTCATTGAGCGATACGCGTCACCTGCGGCGAGCGCGTGAACGGCGGCCGATACTCCGTCACTGTCCCGTGCTGACCGGCGCGGGCGGGATCGGCGGCACTTTGCAGGCGATCAACATACTGCGATCCTCTTCCGAGCCCTTGATCACGTCGTAGCCGTGGTTCCCGCAGGCCCGTCCGGCCTGGACGAGACAGCTGGACCAGCCGTTCAAGACGCCGCCGCAGCTGACCACGAAGCCCCGTCGTCCGTCGGGCACATAAGTCGAATGGACGCTGTTGCATCCGGCGAGCGCTCCTGCCATGGACAGGACGACGAGCGCGATCTGAGTACGGTGCGGTCCGGGCATTACTTCGATTCCATGACGGGTTTGCGGGACCGCCAACAATGAACATCCAAGGTTACAAAACCATTGCAGTGGGGCTCCGCAGACAGCCGGCCGGTGGAACAGGCGGCAGACCATTGTCTCAAAGCCCGCTTTTTCACCCAGGATGAATATTGCGCGGGTATAGTCCGCCCCCACGTTTTGCCTCCGCCGGGGTCCTCGATGCCGTTCAAGCCATCTCTCTCACGACTCGCGTCGGCCCTGATCGCTGCCGCCGGTCTGTCCGGTGTGGCCTGCGCGGACGATGCGGGTGGCGCGTATGTCGGTGGTCAATTCGGCCGCGCGCACAATACCTACGACACCGGCTTCATCGACTCGGCGGTGGCGAGCACCGCGACCGCGAACGGCGAGACGGTCAGTTACAAGTCTCGTTCGGTTCAACGCCTGTCCGACGTTTGGTGGGTCGATGCGGGATACCTGTTCAATCCCTATGTCGGCCTCGAGGCGGAATTCTTCCATCTCGGCGAGGTCAAGTACGAGTCGTCCGGAACGCTCGCGACGTCGACCGGCAACGAGTCGATCGACAGCAAGACGGAAGTCACCTCCCACGGTCCGGCACTGTCGTTGCGCTTGCGTCTGCCGTTGACGGAGTCGTTCGAGGCCGATCTTCGGGTCGGTGATTACTATGGAAAAGCCAAGGCGGACGCGCTGGTCACGGTCGGATCGAACGGCGGTCCCGGTTCGGCGTCGAAGAGCACGTCGAGCCTGCTCGTCGGTGTGGGCGTCGCCTATACGCTGGCCGCGCATTGGTCCCTGCGCGGCGACGTCTTGCGCGTCAACAAGACCGGCGACGACGGCACGACCGGTACTTTCAGCGTCAACCTCGTGACGCTGGGTGCGAGTTACACCTTTTAGGAGCGCCCCATGACGCGACTTCAGACGCTGACCATCGTCGTTGCGATGATCGTGAGTTTCGTCGTGACCGTGGCGATGTTGTTGCCGCAACAGCGGGGCGATTCGCTGCGCCTTGCAAGCCTGGGCCGCGCGTCAGGGGGTGGCGAGCGGCAGGCGCTCGCCACCAGGGCCGGGCAACCCGCCGCACCGGCACCCGTACCGGCTCCGGCGATGCCGGCCGCCGCGCCTGCCGCCCCGATCGTCGCGGCGTCCCGCGCGGCCGCGGACGATACCGCGGCGCCGCCGGCCGCAAGCCTCCAGCGCCACGCCGAGGGTCCCGAACTGCCGCTCATCGTGACGATTCGGGACAAAGCCCTGGTCACCGCCGAAGAACGCGCAGCCGGTATCCCGAAGAAACTGGTCACGCTCTTCAATTCCTCGGGCAAGCCCCTCGATCTCAGCGTGATCGATCTCAACCTGCCGACGCAGGAGTCCTCCAGCAGCCGCTTGAACCTGCGGGGCGGCATGCAGGGCTACTCCGGGACCGATTCGGGACTGAAAATGAGTTCGGGCGACGAACTCGTGATCCAGTCGCCGGGGTACCGCGACATGAGCCTCACCGTTCCGTAGAGCCCTCAAATACTCGGCAGAATCACGGTAAAAAGCGCCCCGCCGCCGTCCGCTCGATTTCCGGCAAGCGCCCGGCCGCCGTGAAATTCAGCGATCAGGCGCACGATATAGAGTCCCAGTCCGAAATGCGGTTTGTCCCCGGGACTCGAACGATGCTCGAACAAGGATTCGAACAGACGCGGCAGCAATGCCGCGGGGATCGGCGGACCGTCGTTGCCGATGCTCAAGACGTAGTCGGCCGACTCGCGCGCGAGCGCGATGACGATCGCGCCCCCGGCGGGGCAGTAATCGACCGCGTTGTCGACGAGCTTGTCGAGCATCTGGACGATCAGATCGGGCGCTCCCTGCAGGAAACAAACGTCCGCTGGAGTGTGCAATTCGAACCGTAGTTGCGGGAACGCGCTCTGATAGCCGCCCACCGCCGCGATCAACAATTGGCGCAGATCGACGTTTACGCGTTCGCTCTGCTTGATGCTCTCCTCGACGCGCGCCGCGGCGCCGAGCGCGCTCAGGATCGAGGCGAGTCGCTGGCTGCCGTCCCGCGCGCGCTGCACGAAGGCGCGCTGATCCTCGCGCAAGCCCTCCGATTCGAGGTTGTCCAAGGACGAGCGAACGATGGTCAGCGGAGTGCGCAATTCGTGCGCGAGCTTGCCGCCCAGCGTGCGCAGGTACTGGGTATGTTCGTTGAGGCGGGCGAGCAGGCCCTCGAAGCTGCGCGCCAGCGATCCCAACTCATCGCTGCGCGCGGCCTCCGGCATCTGCAGACTGATCCGGCCGTCCGGACCGATGGCCGCGTCGGCGGCGGCTTGCAAGCGACCGATACGCACGCCGATCCAGCTGGCGAAACCGAACACGAACGCCACGGCGATCGCGGTCGCGAGGCTGGTCAGGTAGAACAGGCGGGTCAGCGCCTGATCGCGCAGACCGAGGAGCTGATCGCCGGATTGTTCCAGGACGAGCGCGCCGCGTGTGGTCCCATCGACGATGATCGGTGCCGCCACCGACAGCAGGGGTCGCTGGTCGCGGCCGGTGCGCAGCCATGACGTGGCGACCTGGCCGCCGAGCGCGGCGTCGACCTCGGGCCCTTGCAGGCGATCGGGCGACACGGCGCGCAGCGGCAAGCCCGAATCGTCGACCTCGAGCAGGGCGCGAAACCACTCGTGACTGAGTGCACGCGCATGCGCCGCCTCCGTCGGCGATTCGAACTCGCCCGCCGAGCCGAATTTCAGGCGATTCGGATCGACCACGGTCGCCCGCGTGCCATCCCTGACGAAGGTCGCGAGCAACCCGTCGAGTCCTTCGGAGGCGAAGAACAGCCGGCCTCCCTGCAGGTGCTCGATCGCCGGCAATTCCCATTTCGGCGGATTCTTGAGGCCGTCGCGCGGTCGGATCCAGAGGCGGCTCGCGACCATGCTCAGGGGAATCCGGATCTCCAGATGATAGCCCTCCTTGGTTTGCAGCCAATACGCCTGGAGTCGCGGCTCGAGCCCGAGCTGCAGCGAACCCTCGTCGTCCAAGGCCAAACTCTGGCCCTCGATCAATCCCGGGGCCTCGGTCGCGAAAAAATACGAGCTCAGCGTGCCGTCCGGCTTTTGAACCAGCAGCTCGACGCGGTCGAAACGGTCGCTGCTCGAATGCGCGCCGCTGGGCTCGGGCTGGAAATGCGGGTCCGCGACTTCGAGATAGAGAAACAGGTAGCGCTCGGTCGCCCCGGCCTGCAGGCGGGTCTTGGGGCCGCCGTCGTCCGGCATCGGCAGGGGCTCCTCAGCGACCGACCAGTCGTCGCGATAGCCGTCGAGCAGCGGTTGGCGGCTCAGGGGAAACACGTAGATGTCGCCGCGCGCCGGGTCGAACGGCGCCCGGTCCGAGGCGTCCCGAAAAACCCGCTGCGGCTCGGCCGCCAGGGCGTCGGCCACGGTCACGGCGCTCGCCTGCAGGGCCTGTTCCTGCGAGCCCCGGAGCGTGATCTGCAGTTCGCGCGCGTACTGACATCCGGCCCACGGCAAGGCCAGCGTGCTCAATCCGACGATCAGCAGCTGCGACCGGATCCTCACTCGACCCAGCGGTATCCCATGCCGTAAACGGTTTGAATCGCGTCGAATCCCGCGTCGACCGCCTGAAATTTACGCCGCACCCGCTTGATGTGCGAGGTGATGGTCTCGTCGTCGAGCACGACGCTTGCGGCATCCATCAGCTGTTGGCGGTTCTTGACGTGCCCCGGATTGCGGGCGAGGGCATGAACGATCCAGAACTCGGTCAGGGAAAGCACGACCGGCGTCGCGCCCCAGGTGGTCTGCATGCGCTCGACGTCGATCGCGAGCGCCCCGCGCCGCAGGACCTCCGTCGTCTTGCCGGTGGCGCGCAGCGCATCGATCCGACGGAACAAGGCGGCGACCCGGGCGGCGAGGTGGGGCAGGCTCACGTCCTTGGTCAGGAAATCGTCCGCCCCGAGACGCAGTCCCGAAACCGCGTCGAGTTCACTGTCGCGCGCTGTCAGGAACACGATCGGCAGTTCCGCGGACAGGGCACGCAGGTCGCGGCAAAGTTCGAAGCCGCCCTCGGCCTCGTCCTCGAGCGAGATGTCGATGATGGCAAGATCGGGGAGCCGGAGACGGAAGGCCTGCATCGCCGAGCTGCGGTTCGCGTAGGTCTTGATCAGATAGCCCTGTCGCGCGAGAGCGGCGGCATAATTCTCGCGCAGCGCGGGCTCGTCCTCGACGATCGCAATCTGCTTTTTCATGGGTTCGATCATAGCCGATGCGCATCCGGCGCAGGGCCGCCGCCCGAATTCGCCCGAATCGATCCGCGTTCCGTCGCATTCGCATCGGCGCCGCGCCGGCGATCCCAATCCACACTGCAGGCAGGAAACAACCCCGAGCCCGAGGAGCCACTCATGATCGACTCAAGCCCCACCGCTGTCTGCCGAACCGCGCGAGAATTCTGGTCCAAGCATCGGGAGGCATCGCTGAACTGGCTGGCGCTCGGGCTCTTGCTCGCCGCCTGGAATGCGTCCGACAACGAATCCCCGGTCTCGTCACCGGCGACAAACTTTCCCAAGGGTCACAAAACGGTCAACGAACTGTAAAGCTTCGTCTCTTTAATACGGTGGCCGATATGCTCGCCACCGAAACCAAGAAGCAGATACTGATCGTCGACCGGGATGTTGCCACTGTGGAGCCGTTGCGCCAGCGTTTGGCGGAGAGCGGTTTCACGGTGCGCGCGATTTCGGACGGACATGCGGCTGCGTCCGCGCTGGCCGAGCGCCCACCGCATCTCGTGATCATCGATTGGAACATGCCGGGTTTCGCGGGCTTGGAGCTGATCCAGGGTCTGCGCCGCGCGAAAAGTCCCCAGATGATGCGACTCATCATCTTGTCGGCGCTCGCCGATGAGCAGGATGTCGTCTCCGGGCTCAGCATGGGCGCCGATGATTACATCGCGAAGCCCTTCTCCTTGCGCGAGGTCGTCGCGCGGGTCGCGGCACTCCTGCGTTCCCGGCGCAGCGAAGACCGAAGTGCGTCGCTGCAGTTCGGCGAGCTCGTGCTCGACATGGCCGCCAACCGCGTCTGCGCGCGGGGCCGGCCCCTGAACCTCCGCGGCGTGGAATACCGCCTGCTCGAATTCCTGATGACCCACCCGGGTCGTACCTTCAATCGAGGGCAGCTCCTCTCGCAGGTTTGGGGCGACGACAGCGAGGTCGACGAGCGCACCGTCGACGTCAACGTGCAACGTCTGCGCAAAATCCTGATGGAAGCCGGCTTCGAGGCCTACATCCAGACGGTCCGCGGTTTCGGCTACCGCTTCAGCGTGCCCGTCGCCGTTACCGCCCCCCTTCCCGCCGTGCCGATCCCGACGCCCGATACGCTCTGAGCCGCCGACCCGCGCAGCGCCGGTAAGCGGCATTGCGTCACAAACATCGTGTTCCACGCGACGTTCCACGCGTAAGTCCCCTTGTTGTCAATAAAACTTCTTCCCCGAGTCACGGCGGCGTAACACAAAATCGCGATTGTGCAAAGCGTCCTGAAGCACTTTGGAGGACGAATAATGGTGGTGCGAAACGGTCCCTCGCTGCGAGTCCGATCGGTGTTCATTTCCGACGTCCATCTCGGATTCAAAGGCTGCAGCGCCGATTTGCTGCTGGACTTCCTGCATCACGTGGAGATGGACACGCTGTTCCTGGTCGGCGACATCATCGACGTCTGGAGCATGCAGAAGACGATGTATTGGCCGCAGTCCCACAACAACGTCCTGCGCACGATCCTCGGCAAGGCGAAGCGGGGAACCAAAGTCATCTTCGTTCCCGGAAATCACGACGAAGTCTTCCGGGATTTCGACGGGGCCGTTTTCGGCAATCTGGAGATCCACCGGGAATACGTTCACGAGGCGGCCGACGGCCGCCGCATGCTCGTCCTGCACGGCGACGAATTCGACAGCGTCGTCAAATTCAGCCCCTGGCTCGCGAAACTCGGCAGCAATATTTACGACGTGTTGCTGGCCGCCAATCCCTACATCAACTGGGTGCGACGCAAGTTCAACCTGCCGCACTGGTCGCTCTCCTCGTATCTCAAGAACAAGGCAAAGAAGGCCGTGCAGTATATCGGCAGCTTCGAGGAAGCCGTGGCAACGGCGGCGGCCAAGCGCGGCGTCGACACCGTCGTCTGCGGTCACATTCACCGGGCGGAGATGCGCGATATCAACGGCGTCCTGTATTGCAATGACGGCGATTGGGTCGAGAGCTGCAGTTCTCTGGTCGAGGACATGAACGGCAGCTTGCGATTGATCGATTGGCCGAAACTGCGGGAACAAATCGACATGGCGCCGGTCGGAATTCCGGTGGGACAAGCCGCGTGATGGGGTCGAATGGCGAGTACGGAGAGCAGCGATGAACGAACCGCTCGAACTTTGGAGTCTGCCCTGGCATCTGTTGCAGCGAAATCTCGCCGACGGTGTCCCGGTGATCCCGCATGCCGCGGACGCGAAGAGCGCGTCGCCGAATGCCTCTCGAACCGTTTCCTGGTTGGCTCGCGCCCGCGCGTCGACGCAACCCTTGGCCCGGCGGGGCCAGTAACGCCGCCGACCTCATCGCTTCGATCCCCTGAAATAGGGCCCCTTGCGGGGCCTTTTTTTTGGCCGCTTTCCGGGGGCGAAGTTTCAAGCAATTGCCGCATGCCTGTCCGCGAATCGTCATGTTGGCCGTTCAGTATCGGAGCGGAACCCTTCAGGACATTTCGAGGAGATCCCCAACGATGAGCAGTCTCGATTTCGATATCGACGCCAAGATGATTCAGCTCGAGCTGGAATGGCGGGAAGCCTATGAGGCCAGCGTCGCGGCCCGTGCCGAGTTCCAGGAGCTTGCCGCCGACCAGCTGGCAACGGCCGCCGTACTCGATGCGGCGCGCGAACGCCTCGATCGCGCCGAGGCCCTCAAGGCACAGATCATGGTCAAGATCGAACGTCTCGAATACAAGTTGTTGAGTCAGGACTGAGTGGCCCATTCCCTGGAGGTATCGATGAGCAACCGCAACCCGGATGGTGACGGCGCGGCGGAACGACTCGAGCGGCGCTGGTTCGCCGCGTTCAAGGCCGCGTCGAACGTGCGCGCCGAATGCGAGGAGCTGCTCGACGCCATGGAGCGCAGCGAGCAGGCTTGGAATCATGCCCGGGCGAGGCTCTCGGAACTCGAGGCCCTGCGTGACGCGCTCGGCGAGGAACTCGCCGAGCTCGACGCGGCCGACGCCCGGACCCTCCCGCGCGAACCGGTGATGTCGGCGGCCTGAGCGCAGCGAGCCGCGCGGCCGAACCGTCTGCCGACGCGACGGGTTCCCGCCGGGCCCAATCCCGGTGCTGGTCCGTCCCCTGGCCTCAGGTCCGGCCCGGCGCCTGCGTCGGTGTGCGGTCCCGTAGCAGCCGCGCGAGCGCGGCCAGCGCCGCTGGGTCGCGATACACCGCTTCCGCCCGTCCCGGCGCCTCGGCGGAGAACGCCCGTCGCATCGAGGCGTCCCCGGCCCAGCGCGTGGCGATATCGACGTAATCCGGCACCGAACCGGCGATCCCGTCCGGCATGCCGATGCCGCGCAGCAGCCCGCTGCCGAATCGCCCGCGCAGGAACCGTCCCTCGTACGTCACGATCGGAATCCCGGCCGCGAGCGCCTGCGTGAGGGTGTTGAAGCCCGAGAATCCCAGCGTATCGAGATAGACGTCGCATTGCCGTAGCAGTCCCGCGAACTCCGCGCGATGCAGCCACGGCAGCCATACGAGGTGACGCGCGGCATCGAGGCCGCCCGACGCAAAAGCCGCGGTGAGCCGGGCACGCAGCGCGTCGCTGAACGCGGCCTTGTCGTGCATGAAGAACACGAACACGCTGTCGTCGATGCGTCGTGCGAGCTCGACGAAGACCGCATCGAACTGCGGGCGGTACTTGAACGGCGTTCCCGGGCAGACGAACTTGATCGCGCCCTCCCGGATTCCATGGGCGGCGAGGTCGATGGGTCGCGCGGCCGCCGCCGGCATCTCGTAATGGACGCCGATTCCCGGCAGGCGGACCAGTGGTTCACGGTAATGCGCGTCGCCGTCCGGGGGCTCGAACAGCGCGGCCGAGAGATACGCGTCGATCGTCGCCAAACCCGAGGTCTCGGGGTGCCCCCAGGCGGCGTACTGGCGCGGCGCCAGACGATGTGCGGCGATCGCCAGCGTCGTTCGGTCCATGCCGATCTCCGGAAAAATGATCGCGTCGAGGTCCCGCTCGCCGATGGTCTGCAGCCACGCCGCGGTCCCGCGCGGACCTGCCACGAAGTGTTCGACCAGGGACGCCGCGGCCTGCGTGCTGGCGTCGCGCTTCGCGCCGAGACTGAACACGGTGATCTCGAATTGGTCCCGGGGCAGCCCCGCGAGCCAGCCCCGAGTGATGGCATTGAAGACCGAGTGGTCGTGCACCTGCGCCGAGACGAATCCCAGGCGCAGGCGGGAGTCGCCTGGTCGGCGGGGGCGCGCGCTGTTGCCCGGCGGCGCCAGGGTTTGTGTGCAAAGGCGCCGATAACGACTCAAAGCCTCCCGGTTCGACGTCTCGTCATAGCTGAGGTAGAAGAATGGCTGGCTCGCGAGCGCCAGAGAGTGCGAGTGGCCGAGCGCCGTACTCGGCGTTGCTTCTCTCGCCAAGAGCCAGGTTTCGAGCGCGGTCAGCTCCGCGTCGAATGCCAGGCGCGCGATCGAGGCCTCGTCCGGTATTCGCGGCATCGCGGGAATCAACGCCGCGAGCAGGCCGGTGCGCGCGGGCAGGCAATCGGGGTCGATGGCCAGGGCGCGCCGGTAGCAATCGACCGCCTCGCTTCCTTGGACCAGTTGCTCGTGTACCCGCGCACGGGTACACCAGGCGTCCACGAAATCCGATCGAACTTCGAGCGCGCGAGCGCAAAGGGCCAAGGCCGCGCTCAGATCGCCCGAGCGGCTCGCGGCCGCCGCTTTGTAGTGCAGCGCTTCGACGAGGTCCGGCTGAATCTCGAGCGCGCGATCCGCGACGCGCGCGGCCTCCGGGACCTGCTCCATCAACAGCAGGACACCGGCCAGACGCGCGAGGGTCGGCGCATCGCGCGGTCGTTCCCTGGCGGCCGACTCGAGACTGTTGCGCGCGGTCTCGAAGTCGCCGAGTTCGGTCGAGACCGTGCCCCGCCCGACCAAGGCTTCGAAGCTCGTGGCCTCGATTTGCAAAGCCGCCTCGTAGGCGGCGAGCGACTCGCGTGCGCGTCCGGCTCGCTCCAGCGCATTGGCGAGATTCAGGTGTGCCGACAGCATCCTGGGATCGATGTGCAGGGCTTGGCGCAGGGCCGAGATGCCGGCCTCGAGTCGCCCGAGCCGGTCGAGCGCAAGCCCCAGGTTGTTGTGCGCGATCGCGTAGCGGGGATTCAGGGCGATTGCACGCTCGAAGTGCTCGATCGCGTCGGCGCAGGCGTCGCAGGCGAGCAGGGCGCGACCGAGATTATTGAGCGCCCGCAGATCCTCAGGTTCCAGCTCGAGTGCGCGCCGCAGGACCGGCACCGCTGCCCGCGGACTTGCGGCGGCGAGCAGGGCGCCGCCGAGCCGGCGCTGATGGGCGGCATCGTTCGGCAGCACCTCGGTCAAGGTTCTCAAGGGCGCGATGGCCTCGGCCGGCCGCCCCGCCGCGAGGCGCATTTCCGCAAGCGCGAGCAGGATTTGCGGATCGCGCGGACCGCCGATGAGCAATTGCTCGCACACCCGTTCCGCGCCGGCGGTATCGCCGCGTCGGTGGGCCGCGAGCGCCTCCGTGAGCGTCGGTGGGAGATTTTTCATGGCGGCGATACTAGACCGACTCGCCGAGAGTCCGCGAGCGGCGAGCTAGGGCTCGATCGCCGGAACCCGATGCGCCCGGCGGCGAAGCGTCGATCGGATGTCATACCGTCGTCGGACATCTGTACGTCGTCGAGGCGAAAGCGCCGCCGTTATCGGCCGAATGCACCCCGACTGTAGCGCCAGAACTGTGAAAACTTTCACAATTCCATCACTTCGATGCCACATCGCCGATTCACCATGGCGCCCAGTTGATCGAGGACTGCACAAGGAAGGAGCGCCCATTGGGGCGGGCTCAGGGTTCGTGCGTCCTCGCTCGCCGCAGGTGTTTTTAATCTTTCTCAACTGGGAGTTCTGAATGAATACGATCGTCAAATTGAGCGTTGCGGGCGCTCTCGCCATGGGTTACGTCTCCGCCCACGCGTCCATCGCCACGCCGGGCACGACGAGCTACACGGGCGATGCCCTGCTCTTCGCGGAAGTCTTGAACGGCAGCGGCGCCGTCGTCGGCTCCTATGCGGGCGACACCGGGGTCACGATTGCGAGCCTGGTCGGCAAATCCGTGACGTCGGGCACGACCTACTCCGACAGCAATCTGCAGACCCTTCTGAGCCAGGCGAGCGCGGGTGCGGCGTCGGGCGACACCGTCGAGTGGGCGGTGATCGGCGGAAACTGGTCGACGCAGAATAATATCGGCGACCAAACTCCGGGGAATGCTCAATTCACCGTGACGTCCTCGAACCTGCCGGTGTTGGATACGAAGACCGGCGGCAGTCTCGTCGGTTGGTCTCAAAGCCTCATCAACACGATTTCGCTGGTCAACGCGAACGCGAACGGCGCCAGCAACGTCTACGCGACCTCGAGCGCCGCGGGCGGCATCTGGGACTCGACCAAGCTGAACGGCAACATCTACAACCTGAACCAAAACGGCGCGCCGACCAACGTCAACGGCCTCGGCACTGCCGGTGCGCTTTATTACGTGACCGGCAACGGCATCAAAGATGTCGTGCCGACCGTTATCGAAACGGTGTCCCTGACCAGCAGCGGCTTGGAATTCACGACCCCGTCGGTCGCGGCCGTCCCGCTTCCGCCGGCGATCTGGCTCCTGGGTGGTGGCCTGCTCGGTCTTGCCGGCATCAGCCGCCGCAAGACGCTGGCCGCCTGACCCCCGAACCGATAACGAACACCTACAATTTCCGGAGTAAAGCTCATGAATCGTAATTCCACCATCGCCGCCGCCGTTGCGACGATCCTCGGCACGGTCGGCGCCTCGGGCGCCGCGTTCGCGCTGTCCAATCCCCCGACCCCGGCGCAGGCCGCCGCCGCCGGCGTGACCCTGTATATTGCCGGTTCCTCTGCCGCCAAAAATGCCGTGCTCGGCGCCTTGGAGGGCGACCTCTGCGGCGGGGCGTCGAACGCGTTGGTTTATTCCAGCGTCGGCGACAAGAACTTCTTCGCGGTCTCCTGCGCCCCGGCCTCCGGCGTCGCCGGCTCGGACGGCAGCAAGTATTTCACCGTGTACTACCGCGACGAAGGCGGTTCGGTCTCGGGCGTGTTGCCGCTCGCGAACAACGTGTCCATCAATCAGCTCAACCTGAGCGCGACCAGCTTCATCACCTGCGCGAGCGCGAACGCCTGCTCGCCGACCGTGCTGGGTGCGACCGAGGTCAACGGCACCGACGATTCCTTCGGTGGCGCCGTCAGCAAACAGTACGTGCAGCTGGGCATTTCCGACGTCGAACCGGCCGCCTTGGTCGGTAACAACTATCCGACGGCCTACTCGACGTCCGCCTGGGGCCCCGTGAACCAAGCCGGTGTCGCGACCGTCTCGGCTTTGCCCGCCTTTGGCGAAGTCTACGGGATCTTCGTCAACACCGGCAGCAGCTCGGCGTTCACCGAATCCCCGCTGGCGCTGAGTCAGCAGATGGTGCAGCAGATCTTCGCAAAGACGATCACGGACTGGAGCAATGTCACGGACGTCAGCGGCAACGCGGTCACGAACGGCTCGGTGCCGGTCACGATCGTCAATCGCGAGAAGGGTTCGGGCAGCCGCGCGGCGACCGATCTCTTGGTCATGGGCGATACCTGCCAGGCGCAGGGCGGCACGCTCAAGGAGACGAAGGGCTCGAACACCGATTACTTCTCGACGGGCGACGTGCTCGCGGCCGCAAGCTCCGTGGCCGGTGCGATCACCTACGCGACGATCGACCAGTCGGCGGCGAACCTCACCCAAGTCGCCTTGAACGGCGTGACCCCGAGTTCGCTCGCGGCCGCGACCGGCCGCTATCCGTTCTGGGTGGAAGCGCAATTGGAAGTCACGCCACAAACCCTTCCGGCAGCAACCTCGACCCTGATATCGTTCCTCGAGGGCGAGCTTGCCGCCATCGGCACGGCGCCTCACGTCGCGGATGTGGTGGCGATACCGAACGTTGCGGGCAACACCGCTTCCGTGACGACGACCAGCACGGCTAACACCGCGCCTTCGAGCCTCACGGCCACCTTGGGCGCCGCGACGATCTACGTGAACAATTTCACGCGCAACGCGGTGACCTGCGCCCTTCCGGCGAGCGTACTGTAAGCGGATTTGCAATAAATCCCTGGTAGCTTCCGCTACTGAGACGACGACGAGCGACTGGCCTCCCGCAAGGGGGGCCAGTTTTTTTAATTTCAGGGACAGCCTTTACCTACGGTCGACCAACGGCATGTTTCATCGCTTTCGCCCGGCGGGCGCACTCTTGCTGGCGGGCAGCCTCGGTGTTCTCGATATGAACCCGGAGTTCTCATCGGCCGCGGCCGCTGTGGCGCCGGAAAATTCCGCGGCTGCACCGTCTCGGGCCGCGCAATCCTCCGCTGCGCTGTCTTCCGCTGCGCAGTCCGCCAATGCGCAGGCGAGCACCGGACCCGCCGCGAATCCCCACTTCGACGTCGCCGAATACCGCGTCGTGGGCAATTCCGTGCTCACGAACCGCGAGATCGAGACCGTGCTCTATCCGCTGCTCGGGCCCGATAAGTCGCTCGCGGACGTCGAGGCGGCGCGCAGCGCGCTGGAAAGGACTTATCACGACAAGGGCTACGGCACGGTCTTCGTCGATATCCCGCCACAGAAGGTGGACGAGGGGATCGTGCGTTTGCGAGTCACCGAGGGCCGGGTGGAGAAAACCGAGATCAGCGGTGCGCATTACTTTCCCGAGCGGGACATCATCGCCAAGCTGCCGGCGGCCGCGCCCGGCCAGGTCTTGCAGATTTCGAAGCTGCAAGACGAACTGGCCGCGGTCAACACGGCGAGCGCCGACCGGTCGGTCGTGCCCGTGCTGAAGGCGGGCAGCGCCCCCGGGACCGTCGATCTGTCGCTCAAGGTCAACGACGACCTGCCGCTGCACGGCAGCGTCGAATTGAACGACCAGGCGACGATCGATACGGATTCCCTGCGCTCGATCGTGAATCTCGACTACGACGATCTGTTCGGCCGCATGGACACGCTGTCGCTGCAATACCAGACCACCCCGCAGAAGTTCGATCAGGTGCGCGTGATCGCGGCGAACTACGTCATGCATGCGACCGATGCGGGGCTGCAGCCCTCGGTCAGTTACATCAACTCGAACAGCAACGTCGCTACCGTCGGCACGCTGGGCGTGCTCGGCATCGGCGAGATCACGAGCGCCAAGCTCACCTACGCCCTGTCCTCGGATCCCGGATCCCTGCAATCGATCAGTCTGGGCGTGGACTACAAGCATTTTCGCAATACCATCAATCAGAACGCGACGACGGCCCTCGATACGCCGATCACTTATCTGAACGTCTCCGCGCTCTATGCCGGTTTCTGGCGCACCGACAGCCGTACGACGTCCCTGACGCTCGCGGCCAATGCGGGACCTCGCGGACTCGTGAACAATTCGACCGCCTTCGACAACGACCGCTACGACGGTCATGCGAACTACTTTTATCTGCGCGGTGACTTCTCGACGACCTTCAAGCTGCCGGCGGACTTCAGTTTGCGTCTACGCTTTGGTGGTCAGGCGGCCGCCGAACCTTTGATCACGAACGAGGACTATTCGATCGCGGGCGTCGATGCCGTCCGCGGCTACCTCGAATCCGAGGAACTCGGCGACAAGGCTTACAAGGCCGGCATTCAGCTGGGATCCCCGGCCTGGCGGCGCGGCGAGCGCGTCATCGGGGATGCGTTCGTCTTCTTCGACGACGGCCGCACCTGGGTCATCGATGCGCTATCGGGAGAGCCCACGGGCGCGAACCTGCGCAGCTGGGGCACGGGACTGGATATTTTCCCGGGTCAGAAGCTCACGGGATCCTTCACCTGGGCGAAGCCCTTGACGGCGGCCAGCGTCACGCGCGCCGGCGAGTCGCGATACCTGTTCATCGTGCGCGGCAGCTTTTAACCGTATGCGACAGCTCTGTCATGTTGCTGCGGTAGCCTGATCCGATGATCCTGCGACGGCACCCCAGATCTTGGTTCAGCCGCTTTGGTAACCGGCTGATTCTGCTGGCCATCGTACCTTGGAGTCTGCGGGCGACCGCCGCCACGCAGCTGCCCGTGCCCTGCGTGGTGCCGGCCAGTTGCGGGGGTAAGGTGACGGGCTTCGTGACCTCCGGCGCGGCGACGGCAGTCCAGGCCGGTTCGACGCTGACGGTGAACCAGACCTCGGCCAATGCGACCTTGAACTGGGCGAGCTTCAACATCAGCGCCGATGGCAAGGTCGTGTTCAAGCAACCCACGTCGACCTCGATCGCGCTCAATCGCATTTTCGACAACAATCCCAGCAGCATTTTCGGCGCGCTCACCGCCAATGGTCAGATCTACCTGATCAACGCGAACGGCTTCGTCTTTGGCAGGACCTCCACGGTCAACGTCGCGGGGCTGATCGCTTCTTCGCTGAACATCACGGACTCGACGTTCGCGTCCGGCATCCTTGCGCCGGTGCAGAACAATGCCCCTGCGCTGCAGGCCTTCGTCGACAGTGCCGGTAACCCGATCCTCAACACCGGCAGCATCGTGGTCCAAGCGGGCGCCCAGCTCACCGCCGCGGACCAAGGCCGCTTGTTGCTCGCCGCACCCACCGTGCTGAACGCGGGCACCCTCACGGCCCCCGACGGCCAGGTCGTGCTCGCCGCCGGGCAAAGCGTTTATCTGCAGGCCAGCGACGATCCGAGCCTGCGCGGCCTGATCGTCGAAGTCGATGGCAAGGGCAGCGTCAGCAACCAGCTCACCGGCGCGATTTCCACGCCGCGTGGCAACGTCACGCTCGTCGGCCTGGCGGTCAATCAGGACGGACGCGTTTCGGCGACGACGTCGGTGGCCGCGAACGGTTCGATCACGCTGGAGGCCGCGAACGACGTCGCGCCGCCGGGGAGCGGCGTCATCAGCGCGACCCAGGGCGGAACCTTGGAGATGGGCGGGTCCAGTCTCACCGAGGTTCTGCCGGAACTGAGCGACACGACGACCGCGGTCGCCGCGCAGACGCAGCTGCAGTCGAAGATCACCCTGACGGGCGAACAAGTCCTGATGCACGGCGGTACGATCGACGCGCCCAGCGCCGCGCTCACGGTCGTCGCCGCGGCCGACCCGAGTCAGGGCGTCCAAACCGGAACCAATCCGCTCGCCGAGATCCGCATCGATTCGGGCACGACGATCGATCTTGCCGGCAGCGATGCCGTGCTGCCGATGGACGCGAACCTCGTCACCCTGCAGCTGCGATCGAACGAATTCGCCGACGACCCCACGCAACGAAACGGCGCTCTCTACACGCAGACCGTGACCGTCGATGTGCGCGCCGATGGCGGGGCCGGGACGCCGATCGCCGACGTCTCCTCGGCAATCGCCGCGGTCGGTCAAACCATCGCCCAGCGCACCGAGGCCGGCGGTACGGCGAGCTTTCTCTCGGAAGGCGATATCGTCTTCAATCCCAAAGCCTCGATCAATGTCTCCGGCGGCTACACGACCTATCTCGGCGGCACGGTCCAGACGACGGCGCTGGTCGGCGCCAATGGCCAGCTCTACGACATCGGCAGCGCGAATCCGCTGCAGACCTACGTCGGGGTCGTGAACCCGACGTTCACGGTCACGGACGACAAGTGGGGCGTGCAAGAAGTCGTGCCTACGCCCGGGTTGAGCCATTACGAATCGACCTATAACCAAGGAGCGGCTGCCGGATCGGTCCAGTTCGGCGCCCCCTCCATGGTGTTGCAAGGCACGCTGCAGGCAACCGTGATCAACGGACCTTACCAGCGGGGACCCGTGGGTCTTGCCTACGGCGACTCCGTGCCCGGGGGTACGCTGATCATCGGTGAACCGGGCGGGGCGGCCAACAATCCCAGCACCATCGGCCAACTCGATTACCTGACGCCCTCGGTGACGATCTCCGCCGTCGAGACGCCGATCGCGGTCGCGGATGGCACGCCGCTGCCGCTGCAGAGTCTGCAGCTGCCGGTCTCCTATCTGACCAGCGACGGGTTCTCGAACACCCAGATCTACAGCAATACCTCGGTGAGCTTGCCGGCGGGATTGCCGCTGCAACTGCCCGCCGGCGCGAGCTTGAGTCTGAATGCGCCCCGCGTGGACGTCGACTCGAACATCACGGCCCTCGGCGGCAGCTTGAGTTTCGCCAGCGTGCTGAGCGTGGATACGCAGAACGAAAATGACCCCAGCTTGGGTGCGGGCCAGCCCCGACTCGGGGTGTCGATCGGCAACGGCGTGACGCTGGACGTCGACGGACTATGGACCAATGACAGCCAGATCGGCGGTGGCACGAGCACGGGGCCCACGTTCCAGAACGGCGGCTCGATCAAGCTGCAGCTCACCCAACCGGGCGGCGAGATCGCGCTCGGCGACGGCGCGGCGCTGCTCGCGAACGGCGGTGCGTGGCTGTCCGCGGCCGGCAGCTTGACCGATGGGGCTGGTGGGGCGATCACGCTGGATGCAAGTCCCGGGCAAAGCGCACTGCAATTCGGCCAAAATTTGCGGCTCGCCGCGTTCGGTACGGGCACGGCGTCCGGCGGCAGCTTCGCGCTGTCGGCGCCGCGCATCGAAGTCTCGCAGGGCAGCGGCAGTGCCTGGACCAGCGCGCAGACCGTCGATGAATTGAACGCGCCGGGCGGGACTCTCGCGGTGTATGCGCCGCTGTTCAATGCCGAGGGATTTTCCTCCGTCTCCCTGACCGCGACCGGCGCCGTGGTCTCCACGACCAGCGACGATACCTTGACGATTGCCGCCGGCACGACGATCGAGGCGCAAACCTGGTCGCGGCAGCTGGACCCGGGTTTCCAAGACGCGACCACGGGCGGAACGATCGACGCCTTTGCTCAAACCCGCCTGATGCCGCTGTACGAGCGACCGGCCACGACCGTGTCCTTGAACGTACTGCGCGAGGCCGACGACTTCACCTTGGGCCAGGCCCCCTTCGGCGCGATCGACGTCCAGGCAGGGTCAGCCATCCTCGCGGATCCCGGCTCGAGCATCGATCTCACCGGCGAGGGCAACATCATGATCGCCGGTACCCTGCGCGCACCGGGGGGCACGGTCAACGCCGAGATCCTCTCGCCGGCGGCCTACGACTCGGCGACCGACGCCATCTTCGACGGGGGTTACATCGCCAATCTTGGCATCACGGTCGCCTCGACGGCCGTCATCGACGTCGGCGCCGGTCCCGCGATCTTGACTCCCAACTCGCAGGGACTGAACCTGGGGTCGATCATGTCCGGCGGCAGCGTCACTCTTTCCGCCGAGCGCGGCACGGTCGCGACGGCTCCGGGTTCGGTCATCGATTTCGAGGGAACGAGCGCGAATCTCGATGTGGCCAACGGCGGCACGAGCACCGGCTACACCGCGGAAGTCGCCGCCTCGGCGGGCGGTTCGCTGACCGTCGCTTCCGTCGAGTCGATCTCCTTGTTGGGCAACCTCGACGGCAAGGCGGGCGTGGGCAATTCCGGCGCCGCCGCGGCCGGCTCGCTCACGGTCGATTTGACCCGCACGGAGATCATCGAAAACCAGCCGCAGACCAGCGGTGTGCCGATGGAAATCGAACTGGTCGGCAGCACGGCCGGCAGCAGCACGGCCACCCCGAATTTGGCGCCCAACTTCGCGCAACTGGGCGTCGCGCAAATCGCGAATTCCGGGATCGATTCCCTGACCCTGAGCGCGGGCGGTGTAGCCGCCGGTGAAATTCTGCTCGATACCAGCCAGCCGTTGAACCTCGGTCGCCAAATCACCCTCAATACGCAAACGCTCGGCGTCGCGAACGGCGTCAACGCGAGTATGACGGCGCCTTTCGTCGAGATCGGCAACCCGACGGCGCAAGGGACGACGGCCGCGGCGCCCGCGGCGGTCGGCGGCACGGGCACGCTGACGGTCGCGGCACAGCAACTCATTTTGCAAGGCGGTTTTGCGATCGACGGCACGGCGAACGCCCGGTTGACGAGCCAAGGCGACGTGCAGCTGCAAGGCACGGCGTCCACGATCGGACCCGAAGCCGGACAGCTCAACATCGTCGGCAACCTGACGATCGCCGCCGCCCGGGTGTATCCCGATACGTATACGACCTATGGGATCACGGCGGCCGCGCCCGACGTCGGCGCGCCGGCGACGATCACGATCGGCCAAACCGCGGCCTCGCCCGGCTCGCCTCTGTCCGGCGGAGGCACGGTATCGCTGACCGCCGATAATCTCGCCATTGGCGGAACGTTGCTCGCGCCCTTCGGCACGATCAATCTGACCGCGAACGATGCGCTGAGCTTGAGCAACGGCAGTCTGGTCTCGGTCAGCGGCGCCGGCTTGATCGTGCCCTATGGCCAGACCCAGGAGGGGGGGGCTCAGTGGGTCTACGAAACCTCGGCCGCGACGAACACGATCACCGGTGTTCCCGTCAAACAGGTGAGTCTGACCGCTCCCAACATCACGGTCGCGCCGAAGGCCACGGTGAACCTGACCGGCGGCGGTGACTTGTCTGCCTACGAGTGGGTTCCGGGAACGGGCGGCACGACCGATGCCTTGGCTCCGTCGGGCCTCGCCGGGAACGTGCCGGGTCTCTACGCGATCCTACCGACGGCTGCGGGACAGGCCGCGCCCTACGATCCGCAAAACTCCGGCTCGATCGGTCCGATGCAGACGGTTTACCTGAGCGGCGGCGCCGGCGTCGCCGCGGGCTACTACGCGTTGTTGCCGGCTCGCTATGCGCTCGAACCCGGCGCCTTGCTGATCCAGGTCGAATCCGGCTACACGAGCGCGTCCGGCGGTCAGATCGGCGCCTTGGCGAACGGCACGCCCGTGGTCGCGGGCTACTTCAGTTCGGGCACGACGGGGCTGCACACGGGAACCACGGGTTACGAAGGTTTCGCGATCTACCCCAGCGGCTATGGCCAACAGCTCGCCGCGTATACGATCAGCGATGCCTCGACTTATTTCGGCGCGCAGGCCAGCGCGGCCGGCACGGGCCCGGTCCCCCTGCCCGCCGACGCGGGCACGCTGACGCTCGAGGTCGCGCAATCGGCCAGCGCGACGATCACGAACTCGCTCGATCTGCAGGGCTCGGTGCTGACCGCGGCGGCGAGTGGAGGACGCGGCGCCACCGTGAACATCAGCGCGCCGGATCTGGAAATCATCGGTGGGAGCGATACGGCCGCGGCGGGCGCGATCGCGGTTTCGGGGTCGGTGTTGCAGGGCTGGGGCGCGAGCTCCCTGACCTTGGGCGGTATCGCGACGCCGGCTGTGACGGCGACGACCGCTACGGGGGCGAGCGTCGCGACGGGCACGGTCGCCGTCGCGGCCGACAGCGTGACCGTCGATTCGGGCGTGCAATTGAGTGCGGACCAGATCCTGCTCGTGGCGCAGCAGACGATCGACGTCAAGGCAGGCGCGAACCTGGCGTCGACGTCCGGCCAGAACGGTACGGTCCTGAAAACCGCACCGGGTCTCGAGACCCTCAGCTTGACCGACGCCGACGGCAATGCGCTGCCCCAGGGCGCCTTGCTCGCGGTCTCGGACCTGAGTCTGCCGGTCGTCGCGCGCACGGGCCCTGCCAGCGGCGCGAGCATCGAGGTCGAAACCGGGGCCACGATCGCCTCGGGGGGTGCGCTCGCCTTCGACGCGCCAGGACCCGTGACTCTCGCCGGCACGCTCAGCGGCAAAGGCGCAAGCTGGTCCTTGAGTTCGGACAGCATCGCCTTCGTGGGCGCGACGCCCTCGAGCGACAGTTTGAACATCGACGCCAGCGTGCTCGCGGCGCTACAGCAGGCCGGCGCCGTGCGCCTCGCGAGCGCCGGCAACATCGACATCTTGACCCCCGTCGCCTTGGGCGCGAGCAGCGCGACGGCCGCGCCCAGCCTGAATTCCTTGAGCTTGATCGCGTCGGCGGTCAATAACGAAGCGGCCGGCGACTCCGTCTTCGGCGCGCAGACTCTCAGTGTCGCGGGCAACGGCGCCACGGCGCCGGCCGCGTCCCCGTCGGGCACGGGGACGGCGGCCGGCAGCGGCACGCTCTCGCTGGTCGCGAACACCTTGACCCTAGGGCCGGGGACCGTCGCGGTGACCGGCTTCGCACGCACGGTCGCTCAGGTTGCCGGAGCGGTCGCGACGAGCGGAACCGGGGCGCTCGCCGTGACCGGCGATCTCGACGTCAACGCCGTCGAACTGAATCCGGGCCTGGGTTCGAATTCGCAGATCACGGCGAGCGGCGACCTCTCGATTGGCGCGCCGACCTCGGCTGCCGCCGGGACGAAGCCTACGACGCAAGTCGGCGGTGCGCTCGCCCTGACGGCCACGAGCATCGAGGACGCCGGCGCGATCGTCGCCCCCTCGGGCATCGTGAGTCTGTCGACGACGGGCGGCGCCCTGGATTTGACGAGCACGGCCCGCATCAGCGCCGCGGGAACGGTGCTCACCGCCGCGGACCAAACTGCCGTATCGCCCGGTGGCACCGTCAGCCTCACGGCCCAGGGCACGGCGACCGCGCCGGGGGACGTCGATCTTGCCGCGGGATCTTCGATCAGTGTCGCCGGCCAGGGGATAGCCCCGGCCGGCAGTGTGAACATCATCGCGACGGGCACGGCGACGCTCGCCGGCGGGCTGGTCGGTACCGCCGGCACCGCCGGCACGGGCGGCGGCTTCTCGCTGAGCGCGGGCGAATTGAACGGCGGCCTCACGCCGCTGGCCGCAGCGCTAGCGGGCGGCGGCTTTACGAATTCGATCGCCGTGCGCGTGCAGAACGGCGATCTCGATCTGGCTCCCGGCGCGAGCTTGACAGCCAATCAGGTCGCGCTCACGGCCGACAGCGGTGCGGTCAACATCGCCGGCGTGATCGATGCTGCCTCGGCCTCACAACGCGGGCTCATCGATTTGTCCGGCGGCACGAACGTGACCCTCGCGGCCACCGGACAGTTGCATGCCGACGGCAGCGGCACGGCGGGCCTCGGCGGCGAGATCGACATCAACTCCACCTGTGCCACCTGCTCGATCACGCTGACCCCTGGCAGCGTGATCTCGGCGAACGGCGCCGCTCAAATGGGTGAACTGGTCCTGCGCGCGCCGCTCTCGGGCACGAGCGACGTCGCCATCAACGTCGGCGCCCAAGGCATCGGCGCCGACGTCAGCGAAGCCGGCCAGGTGATCATCGAGCCGGTCATGGTGTTCCAGACCACGGCCGCGACCGTGAACTCGGACTTGAACAACGATGCGACGGCGGCTGCCAGTTACGTGGCCGCCAACGGCGCGACGATCGCCGCTCGCCTCGCGAGCCCTGGCGCCACGCCGCTCTCGGTGGAGGCGGGCGTCGAGTTGCAAGACGCGAATGCCGCTCAGACCCTGAACTTCCAGTCTTACGATCTCAGCCAGTTCAGCGCCAACGGCCCCGGCGCCAGCGAAGTCGTCAACCTCACGGTGCGGGCCGCCGGCTCGATCGAGATCAGCGGCGCGATTTCCGACGGCTTCATCGACGATGCCAATACCGGCATCATCGCCCTGAGTTCCGCTCCCTCCGGGTCGCTGAGTTTCGTCGCGGGCGCCGACCTCTCGAGCGCCAATCCCCTGGCCGCGCTCGCGAACTCGACGGCCAACCTCCTGCTGATGACCTCCTCGGTCAAGCCCGATGGGACGACCGACGGCGTCGGACCCGCGGTCGTACGCACCGGCACCGGCGATATCAATCTGGTCGCGGCGGGCAACCTGGTGTTTCAAAAGGGCACCTCGGCGTATACCGGCGGCATGGCCGTGCCGGGTTCGGGTAATTTCGAGCCGGGACAGGCCGGCCCGGCAGCGCTCGGCTCTTCCGGCAGCTTGCTTTTGAACTTCGGCATGGACGGCGGCGACCTGCGCGTCGCGGCCGGCACCGACGTGGTCGGCTCGCCGGTCAGCGGCGACAACGGCAACTACAGCGTGACCGGTTGGCAGCTGCGCCAGGGGAATGCGGAAAATCCGGCCCAATACGGCGTCAATTACGCGGCTTTCGACTGGAATCTCGGCGCTTTGGCCGGTGGTGACCTGAGCGTCGTCGCGGGCCGCAACATCGACAATCTGTCGGCCGCGACCGCGGATACCCTGGTCTCCGCGGCGAACAGCGAAAGCGGCAATGCGACGCTTTATGGCGCGGGCGGTGGTCTCCGCCTGACCTCGGGGGGGGACATCGGCAGTGCCCAGGTGTACGTCGCGAGCGGCGTCGGCACGCTCGTCGCCGGTGGCGGGCTCACCGCCTTGCAAACCGTGGCGATCAACGGCCTGTCGGTGGGTTCCTCGCTCGCGCTCGGCAATGCGCAGATCGACGTCTGGGCGCGCCAAAGCATTCAGGTCGATGCCATTTATAATCCGACCAGCCTGCCGCAGGAGCAGGGTGCCACGAGCGACGTCACCGGAGCCTATTGGACTTACGGTGCGAATTCCTCGGTCGACTTGTCGAGCACCGCGGGCACCGTGACACTCGGTATCGACAACGCGAACCACACGATGGCCGCCTTGCTCGGTAGCAACGTGGTCTCGGGCGGCGGCGCCAATACGCTGGTGCTGCCGGCTTCGCTGTCCGTCGAGGCCTTGCAGGGCAACATCGACATCCTGACGACCAACACCGCCGTGCTGTTTCCCTCGAACACCGGTCAGCTGACTCTGTTCGCGGGTCAGGACATCGTCGCGAGCGGCGGCTTTACGGTGGCCGACAATCTCCCCGGCAACTACCCCACGGCTGCCGCGCCGCAGATCCAAGGCTCGCTGGCCCAAAACGACATCGCGGGCTTCGCGCCGTTCCAAGGCGACATCCACGTCGGAGATCCGAACCCGGCCTTGATCACGGCCGGCCAGGACATCGATGATTTGCAGCTGTCCATCCCGAAGGCCGCCCAGGTCGTCGCCGGACGCAACCTCAATAATCTCGAATACTTCGGCCAGAACACGTCCGCGAGCGACGTTACCGTGATCGCCGCGGGCCGGGATCTGATCGACACGACGACGGGTGGCGATTTCCCCGGCATACAAGTTGGCGGCGAGGGCAGCCTCGACGTGATGACGGGTCGCAACCTGAACCTCGGCTTCGGCAACGGCATCACCACGGTCGGCAACCTCGCCGATCCGAATCTGCCGACGCCCACCGGCGCGAACGTCAACGTGTTCGTGGGCTATGGCACGCAGGGCGCGGCTATTTCGAACTTCCTGCAGACCATCGTCGCGAATCCCGCCACGGCCAATTCAGCGACCTACGAGTCGCAGCTGGTCGCCTACGTGGAGTCGCTGACCGGCGCCACGGGGCTCACGTTCGCGCAGGCCGAGAAGCAATTTCTGACGCTGACCACGGCGCAGCAAGACGCCCTCGTCGATGCCGACTTCTTCAACGAGCTGCTGCTTTCCGGACGCGCGGCGAACAACGGCACGGGCGTGGGTTTCACGGAAGGCTATGCGGCAATCGCCGCGCTCTTCCCGACGAGCAGCGCGAATCCCACGCCCTACGGCGGCGATCTGATCATGACCGAGAGTCAGATCTACACGCTGAGCGGCGGTGACATCAACATTCTCGTGCCGGGCGGACAGCTCAACGTCGGTCTCGCGAACCCGCCCTCGACCGTCGTGGCCAAGCCCGCCTCCGAACTCGGCATCGTCGCCGAGGGCGCCGGCAACGTCGACATCTATTCCCAGGGCGACGTCAACGTCAACGAATCCCGCATCTTCACGCTGGGTGGCGGCAATATCTTGATCTGGTCCAACGAAGGCAGCATCGACGCCGGCAACGGCTCGAAGTCCTCCTTGTCCGTGCCCCCGCCCGTGGTGTTGGTGTCCGCGTCCGGCACGATTTCTCTCGACTTCGCGGGCACGCTGGCCTCCGGCAGCGGCATCCGCACGATCCAGACCAATCCCGACGTCGCGGCCGGTGACGTCGATCTCGATGCGCCCGTCGGCACGGTCAATGCGGGCGACGCGGGTATCGGCGCCGCGGGCAACATCAACATCGCGGCCGCCCACGTGCTCGGTGTCGCCAATATCAATTTCGGCGGCACCGCGACGGGTGTGCCCTCCGATCTCAGCAATCTCGCGAGCAGCTTGTCCGGCGTCTCGTCCGCCTCGACCGGCGCGACCAACAGCGCGACGAGCGCGGTCAGCGACGCCGCCGCCGCGGCCGGCAAAGAAGTCGCGCCCCTCGCCCAGAGTGCGCTGAGCTGGCTCGAAGTCTTCGTCACCGGCCTGGGCGAGGACAATTGCAAGCCTGACGATCTCGAATGCTTGAGGCGCCAGAAAACGGCGAATCCTTGAGCACCGTGTTGCTCCGTCCGGCTGGGATCGCCCACGCCGCGTGCGACCAACACTCGCCTGACGTGACGCCAAAAACGGCCACGAATTGCGCGGCTGTCACACAACCATCATGCGCCACCCGGACAATCGCGGGGTTATTGAGTCCATAGGAACAGAGTCGATGAAGGGATCGCTGAAGTGGATCGTCCTGGCCGCCGCGCTGCTGCCTGCCCTGGCGCTGGCGGCGTCCTGGTGGAACAACGACTGGAAATATCGCAAGGAACTCGGCTTCGATCTGTCGCCGGCCGGCGCCGACGTGTCCGGTTCACTGCAGAATTTTCCGGTGTTGGTGCGACTGTCGCTCGCGAATTTCAGCTACTTCAACGACACCAAGGCCGATGGTTCGGATTTTCGGCTGATTTCGGGCGACGACAAGACGCCCTTGAAGTTTCACTTCGAAAAATACGATCCGCAGGACCAGATGGCGTTCCTCTGGGTCGAGGTGCCGCAGCTCACGGGCGGCGCGAAGTCCGACAAGATCTATGCCTATTACGGCAATCCCGACGCACCGGCCGCCGCCGATGCCCCCGGAACCTACGACACCTCCCAGGTGCTGGTCCTCTCCTTCGCCGAGACGACCGGTTTGCCGCTCGATTCGACCGCCTACAAGAACAATGCGACGGCATCGACCGCGGAGCTCACGCCCGCCTCGTTGATCGCCGGCGGCGCCAAGTTCGCGGGCCAGCAATCGATCACCGTGCCGGCCAGTCCCTCTCTGCGGCTGATCCCGGCCCAGGGTCTCACGATGTCGACCTGGCTGCGGATCGAACAGCCGCAACAGGCGGTCGTGCTGTCGCTCAGCGATCAGGGCAAATCCTTGGAACTCGCGCTGGATGGTGCCAAAGCCGTCGCGCGCGCGACCCTCGGGGGTGCGCCGGTCACGGTGACCGGCAGCGCCGATTTGACCATGAGCCAGTGGCATCACCTCGCGCTCAGCGCGGGCGGCGACAAGCTCACGCTCTACGTCGACGGCCTTGCGGTGGGCAGCATGCCCGTCACCCTGCAGGAGCTCGGCGGCAGCTTCACGGTGGGCGCAGCCGGCGGCGCGAAATTCCTCAACGGCGACGTCGACGAGGTCCGCGTCTCCAAAGTCGCGCGCAGCGCCGACTGGATCAAGGCCTCGGCCCGCTCCGAGGGCATGGACCCCACCACCGTGCTGTTCGGTGCCGACGGGCAGCGCGAGGGTGGCGGTCAGACATCCTACTTCGTCACGATCGCGAAGAACCTCACGCTGGACGGCTGGGTCGTCATCGGCATTTGCATGGCGATGCTCGTGATCGCCCTGGGCATCATGATTTTCAAGGCCATTTTTCTGAGCCGGGTCGAAGGCGCGAACGCGCGGTTCCTCAAGGAGTTCCGGCGGTTGACGGGCAACCCGGCGGCGCTCGTGCAGCCGAACGCCGCGGGTCAGGTGGAGTTCGAAGACGATGCGCCGGCGATGACCGCACTCGCCGGCAAGGAAAACGAGTTCGGTGCCTCGACGCTCTATCGCCTCTACCACAACGGCGTCTTCGAGCTGAACAAGCGCATCAACGGCAAGACCGTCAGCGCGCAGCGCGCGACGCCGGTCCTTTCGCCGCAGTCCATCGATGCGATCCGCTCCGCGATGGACGCGTCGATGACGCGGATGCAGCAGACGCTGTCCAGCCAGATGGTCTTGCTGACCATCGCGATTTCCGGCGGACCCTTCCTCGGGCTGCTGGGCACCGTCATCGGCGTGATGATCACGTTCGCCGCGATCGCGTTGTCCGGCGACGTCAACGTCAACGCGATCGCGCCGGGCGTCGCGGCGGCGCTCGCCGCCACGGTCGCCGGCCTCGCCGTCGCGATTCCGGCGCTGTTCGGCTACAACTGGCTCAACACGCGGATCAAATCCGTCACCGCCGACAACCGCGTCTTCGTCGACGAATTCGTCACGCGCGTTGCCGAAGAATACAGCTGAGGTCCCCGTGTCAGGCTCCATCGACAGCGGCGAAAAGGACGTCTACGACGACATCAACATCACCCCGATGCTGGATCTCGCCTACGTCTTGATGGTGATTTTCATCATCATGACGACGGCCTCCGTTCAGGGCATCAAGGTCAACCTGCCCAAGGCCAGCGACACGCCGTCGCTCGCGAAGCCGCAGACCAAGGCGATCACGATCACCGCCGACGGCACGATGTACCTCGACACGTATCCCGTCAGCCTGCCGGAACTCGAGAATCTGCTGCGGCAGTACAAGGCGGCGAACCCGAATCTGCCCGTCGTCGTCAAGGCGGATTCGACGATCGCCTATCAGCGCGTCGTCGACGTGCTCGACGTGATCGGCAAGCTGGACATTACCCAACTCGGGTTGGTCACCCAGCGCATCGTCAAATAGGGCCCGCGGATGGCGGATACGCGCAGCAAGCGACGTCTCGCATCGCGCCTCGCGGGTGCGATTTTCGGGATACTGCTCCTGCTCGGCTTCGTCTGGTTCGTGCAGACGATGATGGCGGGCAAGACCGTCAAGATGCAGCGCCAGGTCCAGGTCGTGCAAATCATCCGCCCGCCACCCCCACCGCCGCCCGATCAGCCCCCGCCACCCCATCTCCGCCGGACCGGGGAGCACACACCAATGTCCGCCTTCTTCTACTACCTGCTGACCTTCGCCGAATCCGTCACCAGCATCGTCGGCATCCGTACCTATGAACAACCGCGCTACACCGTGGTGCAGACCCTGGGCCACGACGCGGAAATCCGCCGCTACGATCCCCGCGTCGCGATCGAGGCCACGGTCCCCGGCGCCAACCGCCAGCAAGCCGCCGGCGAGGCTTTTTCCCTATTGTTCCATTACATCACCGGCGCCAACCAGTCGCACGCGCTGATCCCGATGACCGCCCCCGTCAGCACGAAGGGCGAGATGATTCCGATGACCGCGCCGGTGCAGACCAGTGGCACCGGCCCT
>Ga0209208_10001407_pt1 | contig 33772 bp, 23 predicted proteins | sample S1TSphfallax_3_FD_187694 | JGI IMG/M metagenome (GOLD analysis project Ga0209208, IMG submission 187694) | Host-associated microbial communities from peat moss isolated from Minnesota, USA - S1T2_Fd - Sphagnum fallax MG (SPAdes) (version 2) | ecosystem: Host-associated > Plants > Peat moss >...
CCAAACCACAAATAACCAAACTAAAATAAGTAACGAAAGTAATTCAACCTTGTGAAAGTAACCTAGTTACTTTCCTACTCCAGTAACTAATGAAACCTAACTAGTTGAGCTTGAATTCTCAACATGTGGGTGCTGCGGAATAACGCAAAGAATATTATATGGGTGAAGGTGGTGGCTTCCCCCAAGTTTGGGCCGTGGTGAGTCTTGTGAATCTAAAGTTGCCCGTGGTTTATCTTAGCACCAAGGGTGCTCCAGAATGTGAACTAACCAACTTGTTGGTTGGTTTGATGCAGGTTCGAATGAGTAACTAAAACTTGTCCCTCTTCTTAGTTCCATCCCGGAGCTTCAGCATGCCCCTCTACCCCTTTTAGTGCTGAGAGTTGGGAGTGTGCCCTCAAGTCCCCACAATTCCGCTGTTTTAAAAACGAAGGCCACCTTGGGCCTAACTTGGGACTTGGGAGCGCATCACTTACCAAACTGATGGTAATAAGTCCAAAAATAATTTGTCCACGCATCACCAAGCCTATGTTTATGAAGGCTTTCTCTCATAGCAACCCTCCCATGCTTTTTGAAGTCATCAATTGTTTCTCCATGATTGATGGACATGTACATCACATCATGAAGGTCTTGGAAGATTCCACCCCACACTTCCACATTTTTTATTTTTTCAATACCACGTAAGTGCCATGCTTTGAGAACATGCCAACAACAAAGGTAGATGGGAACCTTGTTGATACCCCATACGACCCTAATAAGGACACATATGCAATAAAATCTCCATGAATGGATGGGGTTAGTACAACATAAAATGCATTTGAAGTAATCAAGAATTTTATGAAAGATATTAGAAAACATTTAAGGAAATAAATACAAAATGGGTACTAGGTATAAAACTAATCGTAATGCCTTCAATTCTTGGGGTGCATCATCAACGAGAAAACATGATGGTTTCCAATGTGGCATGTGTGATAACATCTTATCTTTTAATGATTTCAACCATTTGATCAAATCCTGAACTAGGTGCCCACTTGTAATGATCCCAGCTAAAGGGACACCCGTGCGATGATCATCAAACGCCATCAAGGTGAATAGATGGAATTTCATGTCATTTGTGCCAAATGTGACATCCATAGAAATGGCATCATTATGACCATATGATAGCATGGACTCACATTGAATTGGTGTTTGATTACCTATGGTGAATGGGACTTGAGCCCCATTGATTTCACCAACATCTTGGAAAAAGAACACATCTTCTAGATGTTGGAAAGCCCAAGACTGAATTGGAATCGCAGGGTTGGTGTGTAAACACCAATTCCCTTTCTTATGTTTCTAATCAAAATATACAATGTCTTAAAGCCGAATGAAATCATCTGGTGTCGTGCTTTGACCTGCATTCACACGTTCTTACCATATTGTTTTATGTTTGTTATATATTTGTTTGGTCATGTAACCTAAACTTAATTGGGCCCATATGTGGTCCTTCAATGTTTGTGACATGCATGGAGCATAATGAGACATACGAGAAATGGATTTCGAGTCATGCTCACCATGTGTGAACAACCCATCAATTTGTGTATGGGCCTTATGATAAATTGTGAACTTAGCCACATCAGGTCGTGTGTATAGACGTTTGATTGAAAATGACGTTAGGTATCTTCATTTAATAGATCGAGTGTGGGTTAAGTTTTTTCAATAATCCTCTGGTCCATATCCATTCGCACTGATACCTAGACCAAAAAACTTTCAAAACGTAAATGATTGCATCTTTGGTATATGACTTAAAGAAATTAGAAAGGTTAATGCCATTAATGTTTACCACGTATGCTTGAGGTGGGTTTTGATAATTGGTTGCTTGACATTCATTTGGCTTGGAAAGTTTTTGTAAACATTCCATTCCACTAGGGTGTTCATATCCCCTCGTTCACCTTCCAAGAATTCTGAGATGCAAGCATATGGAACATAAGCAAATTAAATGGTCACTTTATTTTGCCCTCCATGGCATATCTTGGACCTCCACACCAAATCTTTGTTTGATAAAGGGGACTTGGTGGGGTTTTGGACATGAATGGAATGGGACTTTGGAACCCTTCCCATGATTGAAGGAAATAGGACAAATTCTTGCACCAAGATAATTTATATTTCTATAAACATTCATCATTGAGCAAAAACCCAAAATGCAATGCATACATGGCTCCTTTAAAATCAATGTTGTGACTTGGAATTCCCATTACAATACCCATATCATGATATAAAATACCTATTGTTCGAATGTACATAACATACAATACTTGCATTATGAACCCATATATAAAAATAAATTTTTGCAATACCCACATTGACTTATTAAACCTTCTATCATTTAAAATGTTCACATATGCAATACCCGGATTGTACCTTAAACCCACAATGTTTGAAAACCCCATGTAGTAATACCCACATAATGATAATTAATGCACATTATTTGAGATGTGCAAAATGCAATACCTCCCTTGGGCCATAAAACCCATACTGGTTTTGGGGAGTCAATGCATATGGGTATGAAACTACAAAGAGATATTAAATATGAAATATTTGTGTAAAGGTATAAAACTTTTATTTATGATTATATATTTAATGAAATTTGACGCCCTTTCTATATCTAATAATTAGGAAATGAAAAGAGGTTGAATTGTGAAAATATGTATATTAAAAAAAAGTAACAAAAGACAAATGCATACCTTTAGGAATAAAAGATGACAAAGTTCCACCAAAGTTTGTAGTCCCAATTGAAAACGCAACCCTAAAAGATCATAATTCATACAAAAGTGGGTTAAAAAATATTAAACTGTAACAATTATGGGACATATGGAAACAAAGGAGATTCATAATTATGGTGTAGATTTAAATAAGTGATAAGATAAAAAAACCAATACAATGAACAAAGCTTAGAATATAAACCTTAGGTTTTAAAATATATGAACCAAAATCCTATACACTAAATCATAAAGCATAACCCTAAAAATCCAAATGATATTTTGCCATAAGCCTTATTACAACCTTAACTATACAATCCTTAACAAAAAAAATTACTAGTGATATATGCCCTAAACTCAAATTATACAAATTATATAAATTATATAATGCAAAATAAAAAAATTTAAAAGAACATAGGAAAATTTTGAGAAACCAAAATTTAAAAGTTTTAAACTATAAATATTTATTGACTGAAAGAAAATATTTTAAGTTTTAATAATAATCAAATAAATTTTGTACAAAACCAAAAAAGAAGATATAAAATGCAATTGTATTATTTCACATATGTGTAAACCCTACAAATTTCCCCCCAAATTTAGCCTATTTTAGGTTAATTATTATACATTTGTGAAAAAATTAGTAATTAATTTATGTGTCCCAACCTTAAACTTAAACCATTCAATAGTACATACTTATAATAATTATATGAAAAGATGTATTATAATGTCCATTCAATAATAAATTAGGTAAACAAAATTTAATAAAATATGCATTAACTAAACCAAAATCGTTGCAATTATGGCATTGTTTCCACTATAAATTGTTTCTAATATTTACATATGGGGACCTATGTTCATCATCCATGAACTAGGGTGAACCTTAATAAATTGATAAGTAGGATTGAACAAGGGGGGTGGGGGTGGAAAAAAATGAGTAGGTAGTTAATTAGGTATTTGGCTATGTAAAAAACATAGATAGGTAGTTAGGTAAATAGGCAAGTTAATACATAAGAAACAAGTTACCTTATCAAGGTGACTAGGTTTGTAAAATACTTATGTCAATAAAGTGATTGTGTATGTAGAGTAGCTAGGTTAGTAGGGTAGGTAGTTAGTACAATGGTTAAGTTAGTAGGTTATGTAATTAATAGGGTAGCTAGGTAAGTAGGGTATGTGGTTAGTACAATAGCTAGGTCAATAGGATAATTAGTTATTAGGATAGTTATGTCAATAGGGGATAATAAATAAGGTACCAAGTTTGGTGCAGTACTTATGAAGGTAGGAAAGTGAGTAGGGTGGCAGGTCAGGTCGAAAGAAAAAACGGCCAAGAACTGAAAAAAAAGAAAAAAGTACAATGGGCAGCATCAAAAACAATGAACTGTGATCAACCCCATCTAGCGCCGAATGAAAAAACGCAGCCTATCCTGGACAGAATGGCCAACTGGTGCATTGGTGGCTGCTGGTTCCCTCTGGCCCCAGAACTCCCCCATGGACCATGTAGAATGTAAATGATTAAATGAGAGCGGAACTGGAAATCTGTTATCATAAATTAGCCCCCCAATAGTATGTCCCTGTCAATTGAGCCTAGGTGGAAAATGGTGGCAGACAATTCTAGGAATAGAAATTCTGCTCAGCCAACAAGGCAATGCAGTATGCACCCAAGCGGCCCAGGGTTTTTTCTTTTGCAGAGAGGGTGGAGGGTTGGATGATTTGATCTTTTTGTTCCCACCAAGTTTGGAAAGAATTTCCCAAGTTCTAAATTGGTTCTCAAAGATGTTCCCTATATCATTCCCACACTTTTATCTCATATTCTTTGCCAAGAGGCTTGTCCTCTTTTGAACTATATAGCGTGACCTATGCCAAGAGGCTTGTCCTCTTTTGACCTATATAGTGCGACCTATGCCAAGAAGCTTGTCCTCTTCTGACCTATATAGTGTGACCTATGCCAAGAGGCTTGTCCTCTTTTGACCTATATAGTGTGACCTCTGCCAAGAGGCTTGTCCTCTTTTGGCCTATATAGTGTGACCTCTGCCAAGAGGCTTGTCCTCTTTTAACCTATATAGTGTGACCTCTGCCAAGAGGCTTGTCCTCTTTTGACCTATATAGTGTGACCTATGCCACTGACAAGAGTGTGAATCTCATCATTTAATGCATTTAATGCACAAGGTTCGAAAGGAATTATAGTTGCTGGACAAGTAGGAGCAGTGAAAATCTATGTAGCAGCAGTGGAGCCGCTCAGGAAAAAAGAAAGACAGCGTGAAACTCAGGAACCATAAAAAATTGATGGTTTTCTGGGTTTCACCTCCACCCCTTGAATGCTAATGTACTTTTTTGCAGGTTTTTTTTTATTCTCACCCTGTGTATGACCAGACTCTACATATATCTCTACTATGTCCCCACAATTATATACCCACTTACATATACGGTAGTCACTCAGGTAGTGCAATGGGAGGATATACACGATAGGATGAACCACAATAAGTTATGTGTTTAACGGCACAGACCACAATATAATTTCCTATTAAACTGTCGTTAATTTGAACTTGCCGCGGGAGAGCCATCACGCGGCGAATTTGTAAGCTGAAGTCAAGATTGCATTTTGCTGAAGTTTGTGTCTGTCTTTTATCGAGAATCTCGGCCCGGAGAGTAGGAATTGACAGAGCAAATTCTGAGAAAACATACGAAATCAGGTTGCAAGAAATATTTATCTGGCGCAAACTATGGCGGATATAATTGTTGGGAAGTGGGCTCAGTTTATGATCACACCAGCGGAATCGAAGATAGTTGCTACCACAATAGCTGTTGTGATTTTTCTTCACTATATCATCAAGCAGTGGTTGTACGGGCGTACAAAGTTGAAGAGAGCACCTGGGCCGTTGCCCATCTGGCCAGTGCTCGGAAGCCTTCCGCTTCTCGGCAGGCTGCCCCATCGAGCTTTCTACCAGTTGTCGAAGAAGTATGGCGACATCATGGAACTGAAGCTGGGATCGGTTCGCACAATCGTCGTCTCGTCACCAGAGCTGGCAAAAGAGGTTCTCAAGGTGCATGATTTGATATTCGCGTCGCGTCCCGATATCGCTGCACCTAAGATCATTTTTAATGATCGAGATATTGCATTTGCACCTCACGGGGACCGCTGGCGGCATTTGAAGAAGGTTATCATGCTGGAGCTTCTCACCGCCAAAAAACTTGAGGCCTCCAAGCATGTCCGAGATGAAGAGTTATCGTCGTTGGTGCACCAAATTTTTGAGGATTGTAAGGTAAATTTTTACCTTTGAATCGCAGCCCTTTGGTCATCACGGCTCGAGTGCTGCATGACTCTGATTCTAGAGCAGAATCACTAATCTTAATCGGTCAACATCTCACTTGAAACAAATGAATGCAACACTCTTTAGTACGAGTCCTTGTTTTGTGGCTGATATGTTCAAACGTTGGATAATTTAACACTATAGCCATTTATGTAATGGTGCTTGAAAATTTTAATAAGTTCATAGAATTCAGGGCTCTTAATAAAAATAAGAGCAATTTGCAGGACGGAAAACCAGTCAGCATGCAGAGGAGCTTGTTCAGTACCTCCATGAATGTTGTCACGCGTCTCCTCTTCAGAAAAAGATATTTCAGCACAGAGCACACTAATGAGGACTATGAGGAGTTCAAAGATCTTAATGTGAAGATCATGACTCTATGTGGTACCTTCAACATCAGTGACTACGTTCCATATCTAAAGCCATTCGATGTTCAAGGCCTTGTACCTCAGTTCAACCAGACACGTTTGAGATTCGATCGGCTTTTTGACAGAATTATCCAAGTGCATCTCAAAGAAACGAAGCGGCCGGATGAGTCCAAGGACTTTCTTGATGTTATGCTCTCTCTTCCTGGAGTAGACGGTGTTATTGACAGGATTGACGACAGCACAATCAGGGCAGTTGTTAACGTAAGTTGCTCCATCCTTTCTATAATTCAATCTAATGAATTTGTCAAATTCGGTTTCAACTTGTTTAGTGGTTGTGCTGAATGATTCCAACAATTATTTCATGTATGAGTTTTCACTCATAGGCAATGAACCAATCGTTGCAAACTTGCTTTCAATAGGACTAGGACTATATTTTCTTGAATATTAAGTTCTTTTCGACTTGAGTTCAGCAACCCACTGACGATGTTCATGTTGTTAACTTTGTCCCATCCTGTGTTACAGGAGCTTTTAGCTGTAGGCACTGATACTACCTCGATCGTTGTGGAATGGGCACTCGTGCAGCTGCTAAAGCATCCAGACATAACAAAGAAAGCTCAAGATGAATTGGATGATGTGGTGGGGCATGGGCGAGTTGTAGATGAGAGGGATATTCCTCAGTTGAAATACCTTCAAGCTGTAGTGACAGAAACATTTCGCCTTCATCCTCCAGCTCCTCTATTACTGCCACATGAGAGCACAGAAGCTTGTGAAGTAGGCGGGTACCATATACCTACCAAAACTCGCATTTATGTGAATGTATGGGCAGTTCACCGACATCCATCTGCCTATGAAAATCCACTGGATTTTAATCCTGAGAGATTTGTTGGAAGCGGGCTCGATATGAAAGGGACAGATTTCCAGTTGTTGCCGTTTGGCTCTGGAAGACGAATGTGCCCGGGGATGAATTTTTCTGTTTTAATGGTGCAAATTATATTGGCCAGGCTTCTTCATAGCTTCAATTGGACACTGCCAGACGGGGAGAATCCTCAAGATATCGATATGCAAGAGTTATTTGGTGGAACAATTCCAAAAGCAATTCCATTGGAGGCCGTGGCTAGTGCTAGGCTTCCCCTGCACTTGTATACAGCTAAAACACTCACTCAATGTAGTTGATTAAGCTTATAACTGTCGAATCACAATACTGTTGATGATAGAATCTGTAATACAGGACCCGTTATGCACATTTTTCAAATTGGTGTGGAAGTTTTTCTTAATATGTCAAAAAATTGGGGACTTCTATTTATCTAAGGTCACAATGGAGGAAGCATTGATGCACAATATACGCTATGAAAGTTAATTGTGTGTATCATCTATGGTGGAGAGTCAGTGGAACATTCAGCATCTGCTGTAGGCAAAGATATTACTCTCAATTCCATGCAAGGCAAGTCTTGCAATCGACTTTCAAAACCCCGACCTGTCCATCTCTGCTTACTCCTGCATTATCCTCTGAATCTATCGAGCATGGTTGTACAAAGAATATTCAAATCTCTGAATCCCTTCTTATATTTTATGAATGCTTACTGCAGGCCTGCTTACTGTTGCAAAATCTGATCGTTCCACAATATTGGCCAGAGGTTGTCAATGTCACTAGTGTTGTCATTCCTAAATCATATTGTACATGTGTTCATGGCATGAGTAGGCATTGATTTGCATGGTATGCAAAAAATATGGTACGCATGTCATGATCCTGTGTGAAGAGTCTTTTCATAACCCTATCTACTTTACAGTCATCGCACAGACCTTTCCAAAAACATTTCAAACATCTCTAGCGCAGTACCTTGGCAACTTCGACACATGTTTATCAAATAATTTCAGCATTTTTGACACTACAAGAGAATGTGACTTTTATCACACAAAAAGTAATGGCTCACAAAAGCTTGTGTGAGATAAACTGTGTACTTTTATTCATTACCGTGACATTTATTGTGTGATATGTTACATATAAATTGTAATTTAACACTAGATAATGACATATATTACATAATATTACACAAGTGTTATTATCTAGTATCAAATTACAGATTTTGTGCACTATATGCCACAATAAACATCACATATATTGTACATTCTAATGAATGAAATCACATAGTTTACTTCACACAAATGTCATGAGCCATGGCTTTTTGTGTGATAAAAGCTAATTTCTCCTGTTTTATGCAAATAGTATAAGTTGCATCCAACCTGCCAAGGTACTATGGTATTCTTTCTAGGTCACCCTGGTGCTTTTGCAGAACACTTTAGGCCAGTTCGAGACTACTGTATCGACAGAAATTTCTTGGTGACCAATTCCCGACAGATTGTGCGCAATTATTAAAAGGTTTCAGATGTATCTCCTCCAATGCCCTAAATAGCCTAGACATGCACCACATAAGATATGCCAAGTCAGGAGTCGTGTTCTCTGGACGAGAAATCGAAGTCCAATAAAATGGTGCACCTAAATCTCTGCTACATGTTAATTTATAAGTAGCTAGTTTACTTCTTTAATGTATACTTCAGGTCATCCTGCCAGGGCATTCCATCCTCCACCCTTGAAAATGCCCTCACAGGAGGGCGTTCCCTGGCGTACCAACTGAGGAAGTACATCAAATTTATGGCTAAGATGTATTCAAATGAGCAGTCGTGGTTCCATCCCAGCAAAATGCCCTCACCCTAGGGAAATTACATGAAACCAGCCTGCATTGAAAATTGAGTTTGGGTCACTAACATGTCCAGCTTTGTGCATAATGTAGATAATTTCATTCACAATTTCAGAAGTTTGTCTCCATGTTGAAGGTTGTCTCAATTTGTGTACCAAGCTCTGCAAAAAGACAAGTAGATTTCCTTGATGAAAGCAGGGAATAAAACACCCACTTCTTCAGCCCAAACCAACATCAAACCCAATCACACCTTGATGTTGCCCATATGGTACAACTTCACTATGTATAAGCATCTAGAAGCCACATTCATAGATCACAACTATGCACTCCATAATGTATCATGAACATTATATGTTCTTGTGTTTTTGTCTCAATAACAATAAGTAACTATTGAGCTGATCACACAACCATTCAGTTTTAGGACTGCAAGCGAATGGATACTAGTCCCTCCACATAATGGAAGCCCATAGCTTCAATGACAATGTCTCAACCTTGAGGGAAAATGGACTGGACCTCTTTATACACATCCTTGTCCTTCTAGTTTATGGTCAATAAATCTATTGGAAGATGTACATGTGCCAATTTTTTATTGCAAAATCTAGATGGTGTTGAACTAATCAATGAAGACCACATGAAAAACTTCACATACCAATGCACAATTTGTAGTAAAGATACCAATTGAGCACCCACAAATAGCCGAAATAGAATTCAACACAACTTGATCTCTCTAACCTAAGCCAATGAACAATGAAGTTGTTACCAACCATTGAACTAGACTACCCTTGTGGAACAAAAAGTATTACATGTTTTTTTGTCATTACATAATACACAAGCTTCCAGATTTTGGTTGAATAGTTCATAGCAAAGTTTTCCATAGTCTAACATTGAATAACACCTTACCTAGAAGTCTAAATGTATATATTCCATAGTGACTGTAGCCATGCTTCCAACAAAATTCATGAGTTGCAAGTCCCATGTTTTAGTACATGTATTCCTCAAGTTGGTCAGTAAATTAAGCACTACAAATAAAATCAACAACTCAACTAAGAACTCCAACACTGCAAAAGAAATATTAGAAAACACCTTGTATTCGTTTTCAAGTAAAATGTGTGGTTAGGAGCTTAAAATTCATACACAAAATAAATATGGTTACTTCAAAATAAATAAGAAAGGCTTCAACACTTATAACATATGGAAATTTTACCTTGAGACAAGGGCATTAACAAAAACACCATCATGACTCTTTGAAGGGTGGTGGTAATAGTGAGGAAATTCCTTCAAGACTATCTTGCTTCCACCATCCCCCTTCACAATGAGCTCCAATCCTTTAAGGGCTAGTGACACATGAGGTTCTATCACATCTTGCATTATAATGATTTAGGATCCATCAAAGGCCAATTGAAATCACAAACATTATGTTAACAACATTCAATTCCCCTTGATTAAATCAAACCAAAACACAGAAGAAAATCCCTTAATAAAACTTCTAAGCACATTTAATGTGTTTTTTTGTCCAATTGATTCGTTCAACTTTCACAAACCCCATTGTTGTTAGAGACTTCACATTTATTAAGACTACTACAAGTGACATTAAACAAATAATAATTTTATTTGCTACTAAAGTCATAAAATTCTATATGTTCTTCTTCAATTGCTCGATCATCACCATAATGCAGCTTGCAATGGCTTTTGCCCTTCCATGTGTTTTTTTACCTATATCGATGTTTTGCATAAAGATGGAAACTTATTAGAAATACAATAATGGTGTAGACTTGGGACTACTTGTGTTCTCCGTGTTAAAGAAAATTTCCTTCTTTTGTTTCCTCCATACCTATGGTGTGAAAACACATCTTTATTTTTAACTTCCACTTCATTTTTCTTATCACTTATAAAGCCTTTTGTATTTTCTTCCCCTCAAGGGATCTACGATAACTAACATCTAATCTTAGTTAAGGTTGAATTTTCCTTTTCACCAAGCTTTACGATAGTAAACAACAACCACTGAACTTGGTGCAGTAATTCATTACACATTTCCAAAATTCCATCCTTTGTATAAAGAAATTCACTATAGAAGAGGAGGACCTAACATCTCATGTTAAAAGCTTAAATCTTATTTTGTAAAAACTTAGGAAATCGTTCAAGATCTTGTCTATTTATGAATGGAATATATATGTTGAAGAATTGACATTATACACAAGCATGTTGCAACTCTTCTCAAAATGGCCTCCTTGCTCCCTTAATTTCTTTATTGTCGCCTCCTTCTAAAAAACCATTACTTGGTTTAATCTTTTTTAACTAGTGTTCATTGTTGAGAATACTTTAAGAAATGTGAGACAAATGTTAGTAGTAGGCAAGGTAGCTACCAGGGTGTACCATGGCATGGTCATTTGCCACACATTCTTTTGGAGTTTGCACCACTTGCTTGCAACAACCAATTTCCAAGATGTGAAGAGGTGCCCTAGGATCCATTTCTTCTTCTTTTGTCTTTGCCTTGAACCCTTCCTCTAAATCCCTACATGTCCCCTTTACATAGCAAGGAAGTGCAAGGAGAAGTATTTAGTCATATTTCCTAGGAGAACTTGGGCTATTGTTTTTGCTAACTACAATAAGCAAATAGCCCCCAATGTCCATAGAAAAAGCCCCATCATTGGTTTGTAATAGATTCAACCAAAATACAACTACTTGCTAACCAGTTAAATGTTTTAATGTTAGACCTTATTGTGATCTAACATTCTTTTTCACATTAATCCAATATAATTAGTGTAAGGCGCCAAATTTTTTTGGTGGGAAGTAGATCAACATATGTTTTTTATATATATCACCTATGTCGAGGCATGGAATGGCAAAGTTTCATATTTGCATCTCCATTCTCTAGTTTTGGGTAGGAAAGAAAGCTATTGACCTTGGAGTAATTTGATAGGGCTAAAGAAGGACTGATTGTAGGGTTTAAGGTTGTGGCAATTTTACTGCATTGGCATTGTGCAACAAAAAGTTACATGATGTCAATCATTAAGGCTCTTTCCTCAAATTGTACGAATAAGGTTATAATGAAAAAGACAACTATTGAGGGAGAAGCAATTGGAAAGTTGATGAGTGATGAAAATTCCAAGTGCTCTTAAAAGTTTGCAAGAAATGGTAGTTGTAATGATAGTTCTAGCTTCAACCTTGATGGCATTTCATGATAATCCACTAGTACATGTCATCTTTGATTGGGTCCATGATCAAGAGTCTCTGAATGACAATGGTTTCTAAAGAAAATTGTTAGGAGACTAACGGGCTTGGGAATGCTACCTGTGGAACTTAAAAGAAGGTAAGGTCATATCTAGAAATCATGTATGGAGGGCTTTATGTTGATTTTGTGTGAAATTGCATAGCTTTTAACAATGTTTTCAAGGCATGAACATGCCATTTATCTCACTGACGTTGGCCAACCAAGTATTGGGTGGTTTTAGCTTGGGGGATTTATGTATATCTTTCTTATTCCATGTATTCTTATGTTTGGCACTAGGCATAGGGAATAGACCACGAATTAGTGCAAGATTTGGCAATAAAATTTTTGTCCAATCATGAACTAATGTATTGATGATAATAATGCATATGATGGCATGGGAATTTAAAGGTACATCCCATAAGAATGTATGCATGCATGAGAAAAACCCTAATTCCATAATTGTCTAGTTCCAGTTCTCAACCCATGTTAGAATTGAACCCTAAACCCATGTATAGGTCCAAATTTGATTACAATTTACATTTTTAAATTGAGGGGGTGGTTTTAGGCCAATTCTAGAACTGGGTCCCTTTCATTCAATTCCAAATCCAATTGGTTCTAGAATTAGGGTCTAGTTTTGGGTAGGGTTTGGGCACCCTAATTGGGAACAATTGGTTCCTACCCAATGATCTGAGTAACCACACAACACTAGTCAAGACAAAAATCCAAAACCAATTTTTTTACATTAGTTTAAGACATCTTTTTACAATTTTCCATCTATACCATCCATAATGTGAAGACAAAGATCCAAGCCAATTTTCAATAAATTCATGTTTGACACTATGCACATTTATTTCACCATAGGGAATACTTGAATATTTCATCAACAATGTCAAGTCAAAGTTCCAAAACCAAATTTATTGCATTAACTTAGGACATCTTTCTACAAATTTCCATCTAGACCATCCATAATATGAAGTTTAGAATGCATGCCAATTTTTAATAAATTCATGCTTGACATTGTGCATATTTATTTCACCATAGTGAGTATTGGAATATTTCATTGAAAATGTCAAGATGAAGATCCAAAACCAAATTTCTTACATTAGCTTAAAACATCTTTTTACACTTTTGCAATGATATTGTTAATAATGTGAAGACTAAAATTCAAACCAAATTTGGTAATGATCTATGGTTAACATTGTGCATAATTATTTCACCATAGAGATGTTTTCAATATTTCATCAACAATGTCAAGACTAAAATCCAAAACAAATTTTCTTTCATTAACCTAGGACATCTTTTTCAAATTTGGAACTATGGTAATTACATGATTATACCATTGATAATGTGAAGAGTAAAATCCAAATCAGATTTTAATTGATTTATGCTTGAAATAGTGCCCTTTTTTTATGATAGGAAGTACTTGCATATTTCATCAACAATGTCAAAACAAAGATTCAAAACCAAATTTCTTGGATTAACTTAGCACATCTTTCTACATTTGTGTAGATTCCACATTTCATTGGGAGTTACTTGATTGTTTCATCAACAATGTTAAGACAAAAATCCAAAGACTATTCTCTTGCATTAACTTAAGACATTTTGTAGAATTTTGCCATTGTGCTAATTACTTGATTATACCATTGATAATGTGAACACAAAACCAAATTTGAACAAATTTATGCTTATGTACAAAGTTTTTAAACCAATTTTGCATGGGATTCCATTTTTTTATTATTGGTTTTTAAAATTCATTTATTTTACTATTTCCATGGGATTAGTTGCAAAATTTTACAATTGACAATGTGAAGACAAAAATCCAAAATAAAATTGAATAGATGTACTTATGACATTGTGTTCAATTCTATGACCAAGGAAGCTATTTAATTATTTCATCAACCATTTCAATTCCCCAAAAAATTCAATAAAGGTGTTTTCCACATAAAATTCTACAACCAAACACCAACTTTATATGCAACATGGGTAATGTGAAAACTAGGGTCAAAAACATCTATTTTTCCAATATGTAGCCTCACAACACTTTTTCCTTGTGTTTTTTAACCCATCAAAGTTTGCAATTTTAAAGTTGTAAACATGACTTTAAAGTCCTAATTCTAACAACTAGTCTTATTGGGTGAATATATATTGTATCATTTACCCACAATTATCTTCTTGGAAGTTGGAACTTGTCATTTAGTGGCTAGAGGATAGAAAATTTATATTTAAAAATGGAGCCTTGTATTTGGGAGCCTACACAATTTTTATTGGGGTCTTGTTTGAATTTTGTATGTGTTGGGCCAATTAGAATGATTCATTGCTAGAAGGAGAAAAAAACAAACAACTCAGCCATGAAAGGCTATGTTGTGAAAGAATATTTGAGATGGAATCAAGCTAATGAATTTAGAATGAACCTTAGCTTTCCAATACTTTATTTATTAATTGAAAGAAATGAAAATATGTTACAAAATGCACCAATTTGACATTGAGCCAAGATTTGCATTGAAAATATGGGTTACCAAAAAAAAAGACTAAACCTATTTAGCTTATATTGGAAACAAAAGCCCATCACCACTTGCTTAGAAGCCTTGAAAAGAGGGAGGGAAAAAAACAACCACCCCACCTAAGGAACAACTCAATGTTTTTTTTCAAATTTGTGATGGTAGCTAGTCACATTAGGCACCATCCACAAGAGGATTTAGCTAGGTTTGGTTATAGGACAAATAGGAAATTAAAAGTTTTATAAAATCCAGTTGCTTTTTATGAACTTGTTTTTTTCCTTTACTTTTTTGGCAAATGTTTTGAAAGAATTCCCCAAATTAGGGGCCCCTAAATCTAGCGAATTGAGATTCTTTCCCCTACTTATCTAGAGAATTTTTCAAGAATTCCCAAGAGCCCTTATGAAAGGGTGGTAGTTCAATTTCAAATTTTGCAACTATTGGAAATTTTTAGAAAAAAGCTAAAATAACTCCTTGAAATAAAGGGGGGGAAAAAAAAATTAAATTTGTCCAATTCTCCCTTGCCTCTCTCCCTTAATTTTTTCACATATAACTTTAACCCATACCCACTTCATCAAACTGAATTTCTAAAAACAAGCAAATATACACACCTACACCTATAACCTAATGCAAAAACACCCCTATATTCACTCAAGATGCATTCTCAAAATACATTAGACCCAACAAACTTGGGACTTGCCCATCCAATTAATTCATATGACAATAAATACCTCCACATTAATCAAATATACTAAACAAATCTAGAATTATTAAATCACACATTTATCAAATTAGTGTGTTTGAAAAGTTTTTTGTAGACTGAGTTTGATATGATCCCAATGAGCACATCTTCATTTTGAAGTTCATCATAAAGAATCTTGGGATAGTTGCAATATAATTGATTCCCTTCAATATAATTGGTTCCCTTACTCAAATTTGAATGTACCCAATGAGGATCTGGACAGCCATTCATGGCCCAACCTTCTAGTCCACCTTGTATTGGGGTATATGGGGGGGGCCACAATTCCCCTTACTTTGAAATACTAACACACATCAAAAATCTTTTACTTTACAAAATTTGAGGATGATGTGTGCGCATGCACTTCTATGGGACACCTTTATGTGGGTGTGACTTATGTCTCCAAAGCACCTTACTAATTTGGTTGTAATTCAATCCTAGCCCTTACTTGAGTATAAGAAGTTTCCAATGCTGTAGGAACATCCTCAACAATGCTAGGTATGTAATATTTTACCTTGATTCATGTTTGACAAATTTTGTCAAAATAATTAATTTCTTGGGGAAATATGGTCCGGCAACCCCTTTCTAAATATTTTAGAATTTCAACATCAATCTTTAAGTATGCTAGTCCTCTAGAAAATTTCAAAATTATCTTGTTTTTCCAACAAAGTTCTATTTTATAGGATTCTGGCACATTGATCATAGTTTTTTTTTTAAAAAAATTATGGCTAGCCTTCTTCATAATTAATTATTGTTAATCATGAATCATAGGTAAAGTATTGTAAAAATATTTTTCATGTCCAAGTTTAGTTTTGATTTTTTTGCAACCCAACCTATAGAACACAAACCATAATTACAAATAGGTTAGGGACTACTAATAGCAAAAACCCTAAACTAGTGGTTATGATTGACGAATTAGAAGCAATGAATAGCAATTAGATCATATATACTGCAATCTTTTATGTAGGTGCACACCTTGGTTGTGCCATTTACCAACCACTGCAAGGTACATTATTTTATTAAGCCAAAACCAATTTTGTGAGCTAATCTTGCATTTTTTGACTTTTTGGCATTTAACTTTATTGTCCAAAGTCACATACTGAGCACCACTAGAAATGCTCTAAGTCCTTCTCGATCCCAACATATATTATATTATTTTCAAATATCTAAATTTGTTAAAATTTTTGGGTTGCAAATCTTTAAGTTTATTTTGCAAATTAAGGTATCTTTGGGAATATTCTAAACTTATGTCATCCCAATGTTTTTTCTTCTAGCAAAAAATTGCCAATTTTACGGCACTAAATGCATAGAACTTTGAAGATGAATAAAAGCAAATTCATGGCATCTCACTAGTATGTGACATGAAAATCTTTAAATGGATGACGTTGGGCCAACTTTTTGGGATTGATAGATAGCAATCAACACTTTTGTAGATCTTTCCTTTCCTTAGTGACTTCATATCATTGTGTCACATGATTGGAGGAAAAGTCATGTACAATTAATGTATTCCTTGCTTTTCCCTAATTTTTGTTAACCTACATAATAACCCCCAAAAAAACAAGGCGCATGTCACACTGTGGCCTTGCCATTTACATCAAAAAGTATCTTTATGAAAAAAAAGAATTATGGAAATTCAAATATTGAAACCATGAAAAAATATAATCTTCAAAAAAATCCTCTAGAAGAAACCAAAATCCTTGAAGATATCATAACTCTATAACTAATCTCAAGTTTCAACACAAGCCAAAATATCATCTTCAGAATCCTCGTATGAAAATAGACCTACTACCTAGGGGCCAAAATCCCTTAAGCTCCTATACTCTATAATGAATCTAAACACGATAGGGTGCACCACAAGGGATTTTATAATTTTATTACTATTATTATTGTTGTTGTTAGGATTGTTTTTGGGGTGATGGATTACTTTGATCACAAGATTGGACTTTTTTTTACACTCCCAAAAGAGACTTTTTGGATTTGGCTTTCCATTTGGTTCAAATCCACCTAAGCTTGGCTCATAGCATTGGATGTTATAAAAATATTTAGATCTTATAATGGGATCAAAGTCAAAATTAAAATGAAAGATGATTTGTAACATTTTTTTATAACAAAAAACCTAAAAAAAGACCTAGCTCCCCATTGAATTGTGGGAGGACTTGGATGGCAATTGGTCTTTTCGTAGGGTCTACAACATAGGTTCATCCAAGATTGCTTTGTTTTCTCCAAAAAAATTAAATATTGACAAATTTAGTTTCCAATGATTTTTACTTTTAACAAGTTGCTAAAATTACTAAAAAAATAAGCATATCAAATAATTTTTTTGTTATGGAAAATGTAATTGTCAAAATATACCAGTGTGGTATGGTTATCCGGTTACTTGGGTCGGGTATGGCTTGAGGTAATTAGAACCTAACCACAACCGGGTGACAAGTCATGAACCGGTCAAAAACCGGAACTAGGTGGGGAACAGATCCCTTTGTCTCATTTTCAGGAATTAAAACCAGAGCCGGTTCCTAAGTGCCCACAACAATTGGAACCAACCTTTAATTTAAAAAAGAAAATGGTTTCAATTTTAATTTAAGGTTAGGGCAGAATTCTAGGGTTTTTTTGAAGGTTGATTTAATTAGGGCAGATTTGGGACTGATGAGTCCTAGTTGTATTTAATTTCGCCTTGCAATGGCTTTGTAACAATCAAAACTTTTTGAAATAATTTTTTTGTCTTCTTTTTAAAAATATCATGGCATTTGATAGATTTGATATTTAAAAACCTAACCGGGCAAGAACCAAAACTGGGATTATTGAGCCCAAACTACTTGGGAATTGAAAACTAGGTAAATTGAAACCCGAAAAAGAAATGGAACCCAAACTCGCCCTGACCAAAAAGAAACCGAGCTTTCATATTTTGAAAACCCAAGAACCGGGACCGAAACCGGAACCAACTTTGTGAAATCTATTGGAATCTTTTTGGCTACCTTTAAGACCACAAAGTCTGAATGTGGCAAACTCAACTTCTTTGTCTAACGATTTTTTTGAAATTTTTCCAAAAATACCATTTGAGAGGGTTCACAACACATTTTCAAATTTTGCAACAGTGCAAAACGCTAATGGGGACTTTTTTTTAAAGAAAAATGACAAATTTTTGTCACAAAATAAATCACTTAGTTGAACCATGTATGAAATTTTAACAATTTTCTTAACATTTGGACAAATTTGGCTTTTGAAAATCCCAGAAAGCACATGCTTTTTACACCTTTTAACTTTAATATAACATTTTTGATATAACCTATGTAGCCAACAAGAAAAAAGGTTGTTCCTCTCCTTATCTTCTTCACTTGCCTCTTCCAGATTTTCTTTCTTCTTGTTTTCTGTTTATGTCTTCTTCTCCAGCCCCATTTTTCTCATTTTCTTCCTTTTTCTTTCTTTCTTTTCCTCCGTCTATTGAGACAGTAATGTCATCATCTGAAGGGCAGAGAAATCCTCCTCCTTTGTAACAATCTTCCGCACTTGCCATCGCAACAAGGAACTAGGAGCAGTGGCAGGCTAAGGGGGAGAGGAATCATCCTTGATTGTTGCAACAATCTTTCGTGCTGATGCAGAAGAAAGTTGACCAGGCCAAGTTTTTTCCTTTTCTTTTTTTGGGTATCAATTTCAACAACCTTAGACCCAACTAGCAGATGTTTGCAGGTCAAGGGCGGCGGTGAGCATCTTCAGTTGAAGTTGAGACTGAGAGTTGTTCCAACTTTGTGTATATCATTGCAACAAGGAGTTGACAAAGGTTTGGTGAGTGGCAATTTTTTTTCTTCTTGCAACCTAGGGGAGGGCTAAGCTCCTCTTGGCATCAGTTTTTTTTTCCTTTGTTTGGTATTGAAACAGAACAATAGACTTGACCAATGCTGTTTTTTCTAATTTTGTGAAAAAACTACAAGATCAAGGAAGGGGTGGAAGAATTAGAATTTGCTGTAATCCAAGGGGAGAGTTGAATTCCTCTCAACATCAATGTTTCTTTTTTCTATTTTACATTGAAGCATAACAATAGATCTTGACCAATGTTTGTGTTTTAAATTTTGTGAAAATGTGGTAGGCCAGGGAGGGGGTGGAAAAACTTGTTGCAACCTAAGGGGGGAAGGTTGAGTTCCTTTCGGCATCAATGTTTTTTTTTTCAGTTTTGTGATATTGTTGACAATCATCCACAAGAAGATTTAGCTAGGTTTGGCTATAAACCAAGTATGAAAATATATCTTTCTACTTGCTTGAATAATGGGTTCTCATGGTGATGTTTAGAAGTTTTATATAATCTAAAATTGGAGATGTTTTAAGGAAAAAGAACATCTTCTATTGAATAATGTTTTTTTGAGAAAGAATTACCAAATGATGACAATTTTCATAAACAAATTGCTACCCAATTTCACTATTTTTTTTGGGGGTCTTGGGTTGCAGGAGCCATTTACCAAATTTTGAAGAAGCTTTGTTGTGTGCCTTGGTACATCAACTCCAAAACTTGCTTCCCAACATTCAAGAACTTTTTTTTAATAGGGAAAGAAGGTGTAGGAAAGAACAACAGCTCTGGAAGATTAGACAATTATGGTAAATCACTCAAATTGTGTCACCACCCATCCATGACCATCATCAAGCTTGCCTTGTTTGCACATCAAAAGTTTACCTGCATTGCTAGACCACAGCTAGCAAACTAATCACTTATACATGTCACTTGGATGTCACAAACCATTATTCTCAATAAGTTATTGTGAGGGCATCAAATGTTGACACATTATTATATCATTACTAGATTTTCTAAATGTTTGCATATAGATCTAAAATGTCCCTTACCACATGTGGGTGTTTTTTAAACTTGGTTCCCTTGGTGACGGCTCATGCATGCTTGAATCCTCTTCCTCCACCTCATGGGCCATTACTTTTAACCCTTAAATGCCATAGTAAATTAACATGTAATGCTTGTTCACTTGTATGACACCAACAGAAACAATTGTAAATGATAAGTGAACGAACACATAATAATTCAACAATAAAAATCATACCTACAATAGATGATTAACCTATCAAGGTTGTTCAAATAGACTTCAACTACATGCATGTTTGATTGGTGGAGTTAGTGCATGACTGTGAGTAAAAAAAGTTAATGTGTTTCAGGCAAGGTGGTTTAAGTAATGAACATTTAATTAATTACACTTTGAAATGCTTCAACAACACCTTATAGCACATACACCAGGTATGTGCATTGGAGTAGGGATGCACTAAAGGGTGAAAGCATAATTAGGTGGATTGTTTGGACTATCATAGTTGTAATTTTTCTAGATTATAGATGAACTTAAATTGTAAAATCATATCAAACATTAAAATTTTCAATTTTTCATTATCCATGTTGTAATAGACTTTAGTGATAATCTTATGAAAAATTATGGATGAGTTTTAAGAAAAGATTGGACGCACTGTGGACTTTTGAAATGATGACATTATGTTTGTCACACACAAAAAATGAAGAATGTGGACTCAAAAAATATGTTATAGTAATATCAAAATTCAAATTAAAAAAATAGGCCACCATAAAATGAATAATTTAATTGTAAGATGCATTGAAATTTCCTCAATATAATTTTTTTTCATATTTAAAATTTTAACTTGTTGTGATTTTTTATTTTTTTACAATTGATATTCCATTTCACATTGAAATCTTTAAATTTTTCTTTAAATTTCTTGACCAATCACATGTTTAAGGATATTTATAAGGTGGTTTACTAATATTTGTGACCAAAACCATAGGGGATAATTATAGGATGTATAGTTTGATAATTATTTTAAATGCAAGAATAATAGCTAGTGTAAGATGTGGACTCTTCAAAATGTCAAATGTGAACCACCTAACCATGCTTTTACCTTAAAATACCTTGTAAAAAACATTGCTTGCATTTACCTCTTCATAACAAGTGGCATTCCATAACACTAAAGCATGTAAGACGATACCTCTATCATTAAAACGTAAGTCTATATCATTAGGTACTCTTTCACCCATCCTTTATCATTAGGACATAGGTCTATATCACTATGGCATGTGCCATTCAACCCATGTCACTAAGACCTAGGTCTATATCATTAGGTCCTCTTTCACTCATGTCCTCTATCATTAGGACATAGGTTGATATCACTACAACATGTGTCACTCAACCTATGTCACTAAAGTGTATTACATCATTGGTGCCTATGCCATTAAGGCCTATGTCACATGGGTTTCTTACTACACTTGGGCCTAGTGTGATATATCATTATGGCCTATGCCAATAAGGCCCATCTCACTAGTCCACATATGTCATTCAAGTTTATATTGTCATTTGTGTTTGGTGTTATATATGGCATTAGGGCCTATGTCAATAAAGCCTCACATGTGTCACTTAACATATGTCATTCATGTCTACATCATTAGGGCTTGTGTCAATTAGGCACATTTCACTAAGGATATTTGAGGTTTATGTCACTTAGACCGAGTTTATCTCATAGTACTTGAGGCTTGTGCATCATTTGGGCTTGTATCATTAAGTTCTAATCACTTACACCTAGTCTTAATGCCATAGACTCTACTTGTCATATGTATTAGCCCTATATTCTGAAATTTGTTAAAACCATGTTAAAACATGCACATGAACATTTTAGATTAGATGGTACCTTTGTTATTCATGCTTGCACATTTTTCCTCTTCTACCACCTCATGTGTTGTTCCTTTCAACCCCTATCAATCACAACATGTAACGATGTTTTAAAATTTCCCATAATAAAACACTACATATTGAATCTTGGGATCAAATTTTAAGTCTTATGAACTCAAAATTTTATAATGTTACGTGTACTTGTAAGTGTGCACAATTTGTAGTAAGTTAACAATTCCCATTGAACAATGTGGTTGCATCATCTACTATTGTAATTCCATGAAACATGTTAATGGCATTCACCTTAAAGCTAAGATCCCATACCTTGATCCTTTGCATGAACAACATCCCTAGATCCACCTTTGTCATATCTTGCAAAATTATGTAACTTTTATACAACAATGTTGTTTTTGTGTTTGATTTGAAGGTATGGAGAAAATGAAGGGGTTAGTCCCTAATTGAAAAGAAAGAACAATTTAGTGAGATGATTACAATGTTTGCTAATTTTCACCTATATTTCTCACAAGTCATGCAACAAATATATATTTTTATCTCGTTTATGTTCATTAAATGCTAGGGACAAAAATAAGTCTCAATGGTGCAAATGATTTCTAAACTCAAATTCTAGAACATAGTGGGCCTTCATATAGGTTTGCCCAACATTTGCTTTCACATTGACCTAATCACCCCATGTATTTGTGGTTTGTTTATTGTGGTGGGTGGACAATACCCTACATTTTGTTGTTGAAATTGAGTCCCTGAACATATGTAATTGACTTTGTTTTTCAAACCACTCATTAATTATTTTGTGGGTTGGTTTTTCTTTTTGCTTATGTAGTAGGGTTTCCTTTCTTTCATTGTTGCTAATGGTTTTTGGTTTTTGGTCAAAATTCAAATATTTGGTTTCTTATTGAAGGTCATTGCAAAATTATTTCCAAGTTGTTTAAACCATAAGTATGGAATAACTCTCATTACTTATAAAAATATTTGTTCAATATGTATAATGATTTGCCCAAATTTTGGTCAAATTATTATTTAAAGTTTATTTACACTACTATCAGAAGTTAATTGTAATGGTAGTCATGATAACCTATCATTGCTATTTGTGATGAAGGCAAGATGGTTTGACAATTTGTTTTGTTTGTTGGTAAGACCAAGCATAAGGATGGCAAAAATCCATAGGGGAAATTTGGAGGACAAATCTCAAACAATTCAAAAAAAATCTTGAGCTATTAGATTTTTTTTATTTACATCCACAAGGTGATATTCAAGGCCCATTTATGGGGATTGATATCATCCAATGGTTTCATGCCGGTTTCTATGATGTCAAATTACTTATGAGATTTCCAAATTTTGTGGAAAATGCTTCTTTTGTTCCATTGGGTCATTTGATGCCACATCTTAAGGGCAATATACAACAAACACAACACCAATCCATTGACCCATGTCCAATAACAAAAATACAATCACATGTTTGTTCCTTTTTCCTTTATGCATGATTTATGTATGTATACATGTGTGGTTATAGATTGAATCCTTTGTGGTTTTCTTAACAACTAATTCAAGTTCATGTTTTTAATGACCTTTGATTTTGTAAGCACCAAAACAATTGGGGTCATTTAGGGGAAGGCAAGGTGATAAGAAAATGTGCATTTCTTATGGTAATTCCAATGAATACTACTACATTTATTGGGAAAAAAAACTTTCACGAAATGTAAACCACATCAAAGCACACAACAAAAGTTTGTCCCATTTTCAATTTGTCAAATTCCAACAAAAGACAACATATCTTAAACAACTTTCAATAGTATGTTTTTGTTGTAAAATTTTCATTTTTTTGCAATTGTTATACACATGATGTGTTTGTATTCTTATCATTAACTTTTGTGAATAAAATTGCAAAATGGGGTGCATCAAGGCATTATGCGATTTGTAAAACTCATAATGTTTATGTGCCTACGTGCTTCGAGAAGATTGAAAAACATGTTGCAAAACCAAAACATGCCCAAAATCTTCAAAACAACAATTGGACAATGTAGTCCAAAAGACATGTATGTTTTCAAACTTTTGTTTGATCATATGCATGTGCTTTACATGTTGATTTTTTAAAAACGAGTTGAAATGATGTACCTTATTTGTATTAGGTATGGAATCTACAAGAGTTAATCCATTTTTGGCTGAATACATGAATTATATTCCATCAAATGTAAAAAATTTACACATTTTCAAAGATAAAAAGTCAAGACAACATTACATGAAAAACTATGACTTTCAAGCTAAATTGTTGAATTGAAAAGAAAAGATGTTTGCCATTATTGGGGTTTTATTATACAATTCTATTCCATCTTGTGAATTGGATGAACTTTATAAGGAAGCATAGTGGTTAGAAACAAATGCAAGTGAATGTAAACGAGGTCCTTCCATGAGAGGATAAAATATGTCTATGTTTGGTTGGAGAAAGAATATGTACAAGTTGGGTGTTGCTGCCTATGGAAGGTGAATAATAATTTACTCTTAAATTTTATTAATATAAAATGTGTTTAGTGTCTTCATTTTCAATTATGTAACTAATGGGGTTTGTTTGTTGTTTTTAAATATGTACATTATGTGCTAGAAGTTGATAAAAATGCCAACGTTTTTGTTGAAAGACTAAATCAAAACTTGGTACAAATCTTTCCTAAAGTGATGGAAATGCTAGATTGTAAGAGGATGAGATTCCAAATTCTTGACACTAAAAGTCATGTGGTGAAAAATTCACCATTCACTATTGTTGCACTCCCAAAGGATTATGAAGTCAACATTCATGAGGACAAAGATGACGATGATTTATGTTTTATTATGTGGCTATGAAAAGGTAATTTAACACCGTTTAAAATTTGGTTTTAATTCTTTTGGGGATTATTCAATTTTTTATTTTATTTTTGGTTATTTTTGTTTAATGTAGATTCAAAAGTGGATGACGGTGGAGTAAGGATGTTTTGTTTTCTTAAATATGGTTTGACGTTCAAAACTTTGAATGGTACAATTTTTCTATTTAGAATTGATAAGATCTTGCATTGCACTTTTTAAAATGCCAATGGCATCAAATATGGCACAACACTTTTCCAAAAAAAATTGTTTTCAAACATTTGAAGTGTTAAATTTTAGTTCAATTTGCATGTTGATCAAGCCTCATTGGGGGTTGAAACAATACTCCATTTTTAATTTTGGTGAATAGTGGTCAAGCTTGAGATGTGCTTGAAAAATTATTCTAAACAAATTGTTATTTTGGAGGGTTCATCAAGCATAGTTTGTGGAATTGGGATTTTTTCAAATTTTGAAAGTACAAATTTTGAGAATAGTGCTCAAACTTTTTAAATGATTGAAACATTATTTTAAAACTTTGGGAAGATGATTACTAATCAACCCCATTCAATAGATGAAACAATAGTCTATGGATGTCTAAATAAAAGCCATCATACTTTTCTAATAAATTTTGAAAATCAAAGGTATTGAACAGTGATTAAACATGCCTTTTGCTTGAAACATTATTCTACAACTTTTGGGGAAATGATTACCAGTCAATCCCAAATATATTTGACTACAAATGGGTGCATCATATTAAAGTAGATCTTTGTATTCTTTCTTGAATTGTATTATGCAATTTAAAGAGTTTTGCCACTATCATCCTCTAGCAACATGGTCTTTTTCCTTGTTTGCAAATTAAGGCTTGCATTATTGAACAAGTAATGGGGAGATTCACAATTGGAGAAGAAGAGAGAGGTGAAGGGGGATGGCAATAAGTGCACGCAACATGGGTTTGCTTAAGCTCTTCCTCGCATTAGTGTTACCATTATTTTAACCATTATGTCCTCCCATGTGTGTGACCCAACTATTTTTGCTTGTTTTTCTTTTCACCTTTCATTCTTTTTTATTCAATTTTCCATATTGAAAGAATGATGGTGCAAGACATGCCATTGTTGGAAACAAGTTCATTTTTAAACTAATTTTCAAAAGACTTTGTTTTCTTGGACATAGTTTTGAGATGGGCACATGTTCATTAGTGGGGTTTAAACATTAACTGAAATGTCTAGAAACATTAATTTACTCCCCATTCTAACTTTCAAGAAATTGGGTGGAAATAAAGGGTGGCATGGGGCAAGAGGTGCATACTAGGGCTTATGTAGCCTATGTAGGCGTTGTTAGGCATGTTGTCAGTGTAAATCCATGCAGTCCCACCATGGTTACCATTATGAAAGAAGGTGGGCAAAAGACTCCAATGATGTGATCCATGAGTGATGTTACCCATTCAGCCAAAATGCCAATGTCTTCAATGCCTGCGTTAATGGACTCATATCATGGGTGCCAATGCAATCCAGAACCCATCGCAATTTCTTTTGTGTTCTCTTTTGCACTTGAAGATTGGGTTACTAACAGATTCAATGTTAGTTGAGGAGCGTGGAGAAGCACATCCGGGTCTATCAATGAATTAAACCTCTTGTTATGAACTTACTATGCATCAATGTTTTTTGTGTTATTTACTATGTGACATCTTAGTTCCCTTTGGAATTTGAAGAATTCTAATGTATGTTGTTTGATTGTTGGCAACGAGTGAAAGGGTCCATCCAATAGTCATATATGATGGGGCTTGCTTTGTGGTGTCCAACCATAGCCTTGGTGATTTTGATGGACCAACTTGCCAAAGAGTTTGATGAAAAGTTTGTGATGCCCTTCACACTTGTTGATTTGATGTTTTTAAGGAAAATTATGATCACATATTTCTTACACAAGGATGAATTGGATCTATTCTATTGCCTTAGTTTGGTGAATAGGAAGACCTTGAAGGTGGCATAACATGATCATGTAGAGCTCATTGACCTGTGCTATGTTGTTCTGAAAACCAAGATTTTAAATGGCTTAAAATAAAGATGTGAACTTTTTAAATGCACATTAGTTTGGGGTTGGTTGTTTGGGTGGTCACAAGTAGATTTTGGGTTAGGTTCAAATGCAATGCAATTGGTCAGGCCAAGGTTTTGGGGTTGAAGGGTATCGGCCTTTGGTGTTAATAGTTGTTCATCGATTGAGTTAATCTCTTAAATATAATAGATCCATTCTATTGAGGAGATTAAAGGCTATGGGCCTTTGGTGCCAATAGTTGCTCATTGTTCATGCAACTCACATTTTAGTGCTAGAAACCCAATTGGGGTTCCAAGGAGCAAATCAATGTTTATGTGGCTTTCATAATTGCTAACAAAACATTTGGGCCTACACCAAAAGATGTGAATGATTCTTCTTTCATTCATAGTTCTCCCCTCCCTTTCTATAGAACTCATTCCTATGGTGTCGGTATTTTCTTGGCCAATCAAATTTTTTAGGAAGTAGCCTTTATGTTTGTGCACCCATTGATGATAATTATCACTACTGCACTATGTTTGTGTTTGTATCTTTCAATATATTGTTCAGATTGGGGAAGGCACAAAAAGTCACTCAATGCATTAAAATGGCTTCATTGGACTAGATGTTCCTCTTCCACCAAGCTTGTTATGGTGTTTTACCCATTCCCACAAAACATTTTTGTGAATTCTTATCTTTGGTAATCAATGTGTCTTGACATTTGTCCTCATATTTTCCTTTGAATGACACAACTTGGTTGCAAATTTGTGGGATGTAGGATTTATAGCCCTAGAGCCCTCATTTCAGTGTTCTATTTGCGAAAGCACTAAGCTATTGGAACTTTGGATGGTGGCATCAGGATTGATTCATAGGTGTGTGTGCCCTTACAACTGGCTGATTTCAATATAATTTGTATTTGTGTTTCAACAGTGGTGCTTAATATATATTGGTCCATGGGAGTTGCCACAAAAGCCTTATCACTATGTGGGAGGTGGGAGTTCCATCAAGGCAATGGTTGATTGTTGTGTGGTAATTGTTGCAGAGATTACTCTTTAGTGTATCACATACTTGTGGGGTGAACATGCAAGATTCAGTCTAGAGGTTATAATCACAGATGAGGTGTAAGTAGTACAATTTATCAAGCCTTTATAGGTATTGTAGGTATTTGCAGAAGGTCAACTATGAATGAATAGATCAAACACAAATGGTAGATTTCTATTGTGAACCCACAAAATTATATTTTCATACAATAAAAATAAGGCTTTGGTAGTTGTTGATGAACTAAACCACATTTGTGAATATTTGAAATTTGTAAATTCCACATGTATTTTGTTGTCCCCTTCTTTATTATAGTGGCATGTGAAATTATTATTTTTCATATGTTGATTGAAGATAAGGAAACTTAGGAAGCTTCAAGTGATTGGAAGGATATAATAAAAGCAAGGCTCTGGTAGTTGTTGATGAATTGAACTACATTTGTGAATCTTTGAGATTTGTCAATTTCACATGTATTTTGTTGTTCCTTTCTTTGTTATAGTGGCATGTGAAATTGTCTTTTTTCATATGCTGACTAAAGATAAAGGAACCTTTAGGTGATTGAAAGGAATAATCTAAATTACATTCCTTTAATGTGGCAAATATAGTTTGTTATGACAATTGGAACAAATAATAATTCCAAGCCTCCAACCCATTGAAGCAATCCTAAAGTCCTTTCAATTGCCAAAAGAAGCCCATGAAATCAGCACCCACGGTGGCTGAACATGTAGGTACTACATGCATGTATTAGTATTTATTACACATAAATATTTCAAAGGGTCCATGGAATAGAACATGTGAATTAAAACACTTGTGGTAAAACATTGACTCAAGAATAGCACATTCTTGAATTGGTCCAATGACAACCACAAAACCAAGTGTCTAAACCAAAACATATAGCATTGTTAGTCTCAAAATGTCATGCATTTATAGTGGTGAATTTAATTCCAATTGGATTCAAGTCTCTTTGGTTAAGGCTTTGCTTTGCACTTCACATTAATTGTTAGCCCTAAAGATCTTATGCTTAGGGTATAAAAATTATTTTTAATGTTCCTAATACAATAGAAAATTGGAATGAACATTACCATACAATGAATTTATTTCTAGGTAAATATCTCTAGAACACCAAATCCCTTTTTTAATGTTGCCTCAAATAGGTTTTCCATAGTTGTGAGGTAGCCAAATTTACCTTAAAATTAGAAAATTATCATGAACAAGTTATAAGATTTATGTCTTTGGGTTTGGCATGTAGCCAAATTAGAAATTGATTTTTTATTTCCGAATCGTTACATATGTTGTTTAATCCAATTTTTGGTTAAACTCTCTTAGGATGTCATAACTTTAGTTCCACAACATAAATGAAAGTAAGGGTTGTTAATAGTAAAATGGGTTGTTTTTTTTCACCCAAATAAATTCCTATATTTTCATACAAATTTGATTATATTATAGCCAATGTTATTTTTACTAGCAGAATTTTGCCATAAAGCAAAATCAAAAATCAAAAAATCAAAAATCAAATGATTTTTGAGGTTTTCAATTGCCAAAAGTGAAAGAAAATTAAAAAATCATAAAGTTCTATGGTTGGGTTTCTAATGTGTAACAAAAAATATAGATGGATGATTAAAATGTGTAATTCACAATTGGATTATAGCCAAATTAGGTTAAAGCTTCCTAGTGATGATCCCCACCCTTTTTACACATTTTTTGGATGATAGTTTGGCTCAAACCAAAAAAATCCCTTTAAAACCCCTAATTATGGCTATTCATAGCAAATAACATTTGGAATTTAGTTACACAAACCCAAGACAAGAGTTTTATGGACAAATTGTTTTCATCCACTTCAACTTCTATTTATTCATAACACCTAGCATTTGGAACCTAGTTACATGAACCCAAAACAACTATTATGGGCAAATGTTTTTTTGTCCATTTCATCTTCTTATTCTTCATTCTTGAAAGAGCAAAACGTTCAATCAACAACTACACAATGACATGTGCAATCCATGACCTAGAACTTACAACCATATAATCTTTCAAATGTTACACATGCATGTAATGGTGCCACAAGATGTTCCTCTAAAGTACCAGTGTGATTATGATCAACTACGAGCTGAAACCATCATGCAAAATATGGAGGTTATGCACACGCTTGGATTACCTACTACCACCCCAAAGCAAGTTTTTATTTCCTTCTCATATGCACATTTGTTTTTTTGAAGGTGATGGAAGTTTTTTTTTGTCTTCTTTGAAGCACAATTGTGTTTTTTTTTAAAAAGGTGCAAGTTTTATGTCATACACATTTGTTTGTTTAAAGGTGCTATAAGTTTCTATTTTATTCTTTGAAGCACATTTGTTTTTTTTTTGAAAGGTGGTGCATGTAGGGTGGGTGTGTCAAGGTATTTTAACAAGAAAGAATTAATGTAAGTCATTTTTTGGGCTCTTTCATCCAAGGTATTTAAAAAATGTTTACAGGGTCAACATAGCAACTACGAAAAGGAAAAATCTACCTAAGTTAATTCCAAACATTGAGGAGTATAGGAAAAACCCATGTCGTAGCATGCGTTACAAAAAGAAAACAATCAAACTTGTACTTGAAGTTTCGTTAAGTAGTGGTGAACAACAATCAAAATCAACGTCACCTCAAGGATCTTCATTCTACACAAGCGAAAATAACTCTAGTCAAAGTTCATCAAAGTCTCTCCAACCTAAGCACAATAACATGTGTCATCGACTAAGGTGGTGTTTGGGGAGAAAAGGAAAGGTAAGGTTTTTTTCAATCTTAAGATGATGGCTTTATGTGTGAAGTTGGATCACTGGATTTATTGTGCAGATGTTCTTGGAAGCCTTAGTTTTCAAAAATGGGCTTAGGTTTTTTGTCATGGTTCTTGGTATCCCATTCAAAAACTAGATTTGGAAACAATTTAGGAATGATGGAGTTTCAATATTTTGTGGGGATTGCATGACCCCATTTGTTTCTTCTTACATTTGTTAAAACCATAGTTGGTTAGCACCATCATTTGTGTTAGCTTTGGTAGTAATGTTCCCAAATTTTATTATGGACGATCTTTGCACTTTGTAATGTCCAGAAGACTTTTTACATAAGCAATGTAAATAACTTAATGATTAGGGTAGACTATATGTTGCAATTTCATGAAATATCATGAAATGGTCATATTCAATAAAGGTTAAAATTCAACAATGAATGGACGAAGTTGTTTGGGGACATTTCACAGTTATGCAGATTTCATTGTGGCACTGACTGGACTTGAATTTGAATATTGGGGCTTGTTGAACCCCAATGTTGAACTCAAATATGTCAATCCACCTATCATGTTAAAGAGTAATATGGGTGTTTTCCTTTGTTTTACTTTGTAGATCATGCTTATATGTTACATGTAGTTTACATGTGATTTAAAAATATCTTGAATCTGCACTATGAATTGATGATTATATTAGTTGAACCATTTTGAGATATTAGAGTTATATTTATAATCAAGTTGTATTTGGCATGATTTTGACATACCATTTGTCATTTGATTCCCTCTTGGTTACAATCCCAAACTTGGACCTTTGAGATGCTAGAAACCAAGGTGAATTGCACAAAGACCTAGAGTAATTTGCCTAGTATAACATAAACAACAATATCAATGTTTGGGTGAAAGCTTTCTAGAAAGGTGAGATGGTGGAACTCAAATTAATTAAATATTTCCTCAATTTGGTGTTGGTCAAAGCTACAATTCTAGTTTATGCTCATTACAACATTTTTATTTCTTTTGAAATCTCACCCTATTTATGACTGTGCAAGAAGTATTAGTGGTATGTTGAATCTACTCTTTGGAAGATTATTTTATTTCATTCAAAGATCAAAAGTATTGTGCATTATAATCTGAAGGTTTGAAACTATAGTTGATTTTCAATAGCAATTTTTTGCCCTTTTTATCTTGGTGTGAGGTGTTTGTTATTTCAAGGGTAATTTGAAGTTCAACTCTAGATTTTGATTAAATTCGTCCATAGGTATACATGAGAGGTCCTTGTATAGTTCATAGATGTATAAGTCTCAAATTTTTTCAAATCTAGGACAACCTAGAATTGTTGCGGGACATCATGGAAGAGAAGGCATTGGTGCATCCTGTATTTGGTGGCCACAACCTAGTGGTAATGTACCAGATCTGATAGATCCTATAGAATGAACTAATCATGTCTCTTCTGATCCTAACTCAATGTCCACCCTCGAGTATTATTTGTTACAACATGTGTGGTTGCTTCCTTTTCAATGCTACTACCTATCCACTAAATGTTTGTTGGATGATGGAAATTGTGAAGATTAATGTTGCCATCGTTCATCTTTGCAAACCTATATGTAGACTTTGGCGACTAAAATGTGGTTGTACATTTGCAAATTGGTGAGCTTCCAAAGCCATGGAAGGTAAAAACATAATCATTCAAAAAGGTCAATATGTCAAAGGTTCAATTAAAGGTTGACGTTGGCAAATTTCCCATAGTTGATGATGATGTTGTGTGGAATTATGCCCTAGATGATTATGAAATAGGTGGCCATGATGGGCAAGAATCTTCAGTTGGTGATGAGTTAGACCTTGAAGATGCTACCCAATTATTGAAAATGGACACAACAAGTGTTTCTAAACTTGATATCACCCTTGCATTTGTTTCTAATGTAATGGCCTCTTGTAGGTTGTGTGAATTGGTTGTACTACCTAATTTTGTAACAAATGTTGGGGTGGTTGGGTCAATGCCAACATTGTTAAACACCTTAAACCCCATGCCCAATAACTTTGGAACCTAACTATGGGAATTCAATCTGGGTTTGGCGGGATTCCAAACTTAAATAAAGGCTTGGCATGGGGTAGTGGAATCCTTTACAACTTTAGCAAGCCACAACAACACTATCAACATTGGCATCACTAGGTGTATGCCAAATGGGGCAACAAGGAAGGTTGTAACATGTTTGAAGTGGTCAACATCTAGAGCAAGGTGGACAAGGGGCAATGGATGTAATTATGAAATCTCTTAGACTTGCAAGCCCACAAACTTCTATCCAACCAAAAATTGCAAGACATCAAGTTTCCATCCAGTCACAAATGATGCATCAAACTATACAATATAGTATTACAACGAGGGGAGAGGAAGCAACTCCTTCCATGTCCAAAAAAAAACAAGCCACAATGTTGCGAAAAGCACGAAGGACAATAGTTGCCAATGCACGTAAACAAGCTATCATTCGAAAGGCTAATGGCCAAAAGCCATTTTTTGTAACATGTGACTTGACGCACTCCCAAGTCCCGGGGTGAACCCACTTGAGGGTTCACCAAAGTGTAGTTGCGGAAAGTTGGGACTCGGAAGGCGCTCCCGGCTTCTAACTCTAGAAAGGGGTAGAGGGTCGAGTTGGAAGCCCAGGGATTAGACTAGGAAGAGGTATTAGTTGATCAAGCTTGAATCTGCACCAAAACAAACCACAAAGTGGTTAGTTCACATTTCCGGGACACCCTTGGGTGTTGGGACAAGCCACGGGCACTTTGGACCACAAGACACACCACGGCCCGGACTCGGGAGTATGCCACCACCATACTCCCTATAGTATACTCTGCGACGCCCCGTGGGGGCTACATCCAAATGGCACAAATTCCCGGGACTCCCGAAATGGA
>Ga0209208_10001408_pt1 | contig 33762 bp, 22 predicted proteins | sample S1TSphfallax_3_FD_187694 | JGI IMG/M metagenome (GOLD analysis project Ga0209208, IMG submission 187694) | Host-associated microbial communities from peat moss isolated from Minnesota, USA - S1T2_Fd - Sphagnum fallax MG (SPAdes) (version 2) | ecosystem: Host-associated > Plants > Peat moss >...
TAAAATACTTATGTCAATAGGGTGGTTGTGTATGTAGGGTAGGTAGGTCAATAGGGTAGGTAGTTAGTATAGTGGATAAGTTAGTAGGGTATATAATTAATAGGTAACTAGGTTAGTAGGTTAAGTAATTAGTATAGTGGTTAAGTTAGTAGGGTATGTAATTAATACGATAGCTAGGTTAGTAGGGTAGGTGGTTAGTACTGACACACTCCCAAGTCCCGAGGTGAACCCACTTGAGGGTTCACCAAAGTGTAGTTGCGGAAAGTTGCGATTCGGAAGGCGCTCCTGACTTCCAGCACTATAGAGGGGTAGAGGGGTGTGCTAGAAGTCCCGGGATTAGACTAGGAAGAGGGACTAGTAGATCAAGCTTGAATCTGCATCCAAAACAAACCACAAAGTGGTTAGATCACATTCCGGGACACCTTTGGGTGTTGGGACAAGCCACGGGCACTTCGGACCACAAGACTCACCACAGCCCAGACTCGGGGGAAGCCACCACCTTCCCCCATATAGTATTCTTTGCAACGCTCCGCTGAGGCTACATCCAAATGGCTCTTTTTCCCGGGACTCCCAAGTTGGAGTCCCGAAATTGTCCCGGTTGGAGTCCCGGGACTTTAGGGACTCATAACTCCCAACTGCAGAGTTTGATCGCGACAAGGTCTAAACCAAAGTTGTAGCCCTCTTCGAGATCTTTCCAACGCCATGTTGCACTCTCAATTCAGAGGTCGAAAAAAGGTCGATTCCCGACTTTTAGTGGTCGGGAGTCAAACTGCCAATTTGACTCCCGGCCCTTCTTTTGCCCATAACTTGGGCGACAAATGGCCAATCCGAGGCCATTTTCGATATCTAAGCTTCAAGACCTTTCCAATGACTTTAAGAACACCTCAATGCGAGGTGTTTTGGGCCTTGTTGTTGAACTCTAAACATTTAGGAGTCCTGGAGGACTCCAAGTCCCCAACTTTGGGAGTGTTGGGCTTCACCCCCACACTTGGCCAAAGTGGGGTTGCGACAAGTACAGTAGCTAGGTCAATAGGATAACTACTTATTAGGGTAGTTGTGTCAGTAGGGGATAATAAATAAGGTACCAAGGTTGTTGCAATACCTATGAGGGTAAAAAAGTGAGCAAGGTAGCTATGTGTGAGGTTAGGTCCAGGGAAAAATGGCCAAGAACCCAAAAAAAAAAGTACAGTGGTCAGCAACAAAAAGAAATGGACTGAAATGAACCCCATCCGGTGCCGAATGAAAAAATGCAACCCATCCAATGGATAGAACGGCCAACTGGTGCATTGGTGGCTGCTGGTTCACTCTGGCCCCTATTTCTCACTTAGAGCGCAGTTGTTTGAACCGCAGCAACCTCGTCGTCGTTGGCTTGTTCAAGAGTACACCACCACCAACTGACACCGATTTCGGATTTGCATACACATCCCACACACGCATTCATTCCAACACATAATTGTTAAAAATGGTCATTCGGGTACATAATTGTCCACTAGGCGACCATTTGTAATTATCATGCTCGACAATCATGACGTAATCATCTCAGTAAAAAAAAACCCCTATACTTGATCTCTATAAATCAATTCTAATTATCATTGTCACTATAATTTTTTATGAAACCTTAACCATAATTCCACACTAATTGTTGTGAGTCTAGGTTGACATGTGGTAGTTGCAAATTAAACAATAGTTTACGTCCCTAGCCCTAAATCAAACATCAAATCATTGTACACATAGCAAAATTGAAGCCATGATAAACGATCCATCGGCACATGCAACTTTTGCTAATGTAGTTGCAATAACAACTAACCTAATTAACAATCATTTCAAATTCTAGCCCTAAAAACAATGCACGAAGGATCACGAACACATGGGTGACAACTCTTAAAATGATTGTGAGTAAGTCATATAGGACAAACATGAAGATATAGTTGCAACAACCAACTTAGAATCCTTGACATAGTTCAGTCATTGGAAACCCTAAATTTAACTTGATAACATGAAATGAACATGTGTTGTAAACCTAGCACATTATGAATCATTGACTTTTTGTTGAAGTACAACTATTGACAATTTTAGTTGGTAAATCGACTAGGATTGTAATTTGAGTGAACAATTTGATTTCCACCATGTGCCATAATTAGAACCCCATGACCAGGGGAAAAAGCTCTGGATTGATGTCAATTCAAGAATATCAAAATTAAAAATAACAATTTTATTTTCATTTTATCTTCCTTTGATTTTTTAAAAGATAAATCTATGAGCTTTTAGTTGTTGGAATGAATGCAACTAATCAGCATAGGAACAACAGAACCCAACGTCTTAGGAGGCATCCACCTACCCAACTTTGAGAAGCCATTAAGAGGTCACAATGTACATGAAATTTTAAGCACAAGATATTGGCATGGCAAATTGCAATAGCCCAATGTGTATTGGTGGGGTGTAAAAGAACATGCATTTTTTTTTGTAATGGCTAGATCTTGTGAAAACACATCAGCAGTGCGGGATTGGTCAGGGCATTCCAAGGATAGTTATGTTTGTTATGGAGGAGAAGGGAGCTGCTGGCCTCTTCACTGGCTTGGTATGTGCTTATTAATGCAGGTTCATTTTTCTTGCTTGCTTTGATAGACACAAATTTGTAGTTCTTGACTACAGAATAATCCAATGGGGGTCAGTGATTACATCTTTGTGTACTTTGATCTCAAAAAATCCTCCAATACTCATTAACAGGTTGGTTTGAATTCTCTTTTAAACTTACCTTGTCATATACTTTTAATTGTGTTGATTTGCAAGGTGCATGGGCCTAACATGTGTCACTTATGTTAGCTCTATTTTTTGGATTGTTTGTATACTACAAGATGGTATGTTCATAGTCCCTTCCATGGCACAATTAGGTGGTGATACTGCAGAAGTTCTTGGTGTTGATGATGGAAACAATTACATGATGAATTGTTTTGTGTAACTTTGGCTGCAAAGGACACTTCATTAAAGTAAGGGTGGCATGTATGTGCAGGTAATGAAGCCTGATCACATAGGTCTTGACAAGCTGCTCCTTCCCAAAATTTGGAGCAAAAGGTGCTCCAAGATTTGGAAACGACAATTTATCATACATTGATTGTCACCCCAACACATGTCCTCTCATTTGCAGCCTAGAAGGATCAGAACATAATGTCACTCAGTGCTTTCCAAGAGGCATTGCAGCTAATGTAAAGCTTACTTGTCTTCAGGAAGCTTTAAGTTCTTATGCTTGAAAGCTTGACATTCATTACTAGTGCTGAGGACTAGTCTATAAAACTGAAAACATACAATTTTTCCAATGTGCCATTTGCTTGCATGGGTGAGGAAGAAATCATGCATGCCCTCATCATGGTTCCAAGCTTGGTGCATTGCCTTGTTGAAGTAAGTTTACTTTTACACTCAATAATTTGAGTTTTGTCATCAAAGACAATGCAGCCAAAAAGGGACATGCATATGATTTACAATGCTACAATATTTGTCTTATTTGTTATGCACACACATTTTGCACTTTTATTTGCTGTAGAGTTCAAGGATTCTCTGTCTTGTTGGGGAAGTATTTCCTTTTAGGCTTGTAGAAATATAGCATAGTTGTAAGTCTATTGGTGGCACAATTGTTTAAGAAACACTAATTGTTATTTGTTTGATAAATATGATTGTTGATGAAGAGTAGGGTGTCAGAATAATACTAGCATGGTGATTACGGTTGCAATGGCACTTGCACATGCTCCCAGTGCTAAATGTTATGGGGTCCTCCAAAACAAAATCATGCTAACAGTTTAACTTCACTAAAATAATACAACTTTGAATTCCTTGACTTGGAATAAGTCTCCCAACAATTTATTCTGGTCTAGGAAAAGGAATAGGGGCATTGCCCTCATTTTCAGTAAGATTATGCAATGCAGGTAATCAATTCACCCATGTAAACACTCATTTGGACACTGATCCACAAAGGCCCAAGCTAATTGAAGACAAAATGAATATGGAAAACACATATGGAAGCCTAGTGACATTGCGCTTTGCCTGCACCACACCTCTCAACTTCTCATACACCCCAAACTGTAAACCATTATCCAAAACCCTTCCACCTTTGTCAATTACCTATAGAAGCCTATCTTGACCATGGAGGTTGACAAATGTAAGATTCAAAAGACAAATCAAACACATATATAGCCCAACCCAAACTTGGAGACAAATCCAATTGTCCCTTGCAAAACTCCCATTCAACCATGTCATGAAACAAGTCCGAAACAAGCATCCACACATGCATAAGGAAGTCATTTCCCATTTGGCTATCAATTTCTGTATGAAGGGACATCATGTGCAACATAAAAGTCAGGGTATGATGTGGGGACTTGCCAAAAAATACCTATATGGCTATTTCAGGAACATCACAAAGAAGAGTTGGCCAAAACCCTTTGTACAACCCACCAATACCCTTAGATGTCACCACTAACCGGAAGGTTACAAACATTGCCAGCCATCACACCCATAATCAGATTCAAAGCAATAACTAGCTCTCCAAAGTGTTGGACAACTTGTTTCAATAATTGCATTAGTCACAAAAAAAAATTCTGGTTCTGTCACATTGAGCAGCTTGTACAAGCAATCTTTCTAAAAATGCCACACGGTTCTTGTTGAAAAAAATTTATCAGAGAGGTCACAGACTTACCATTTGGATGCATGTAGGCTTGGATATGGTGTTTCAACACAAGAACCTATGACATGCCAACAAGAATGAACAGTTAAAAATCATGAATGAACAAAAGAGATAATTGAGATGGATAGGTCCTCAATATGGATAAAAGAAGAATTGCAACTTTCCAGCAATGAGTAAGATGCACCATTCAAAAAAATATAGAAGGAATTTCAAATCATGTAATTGGGTGTAAAAAGGAATCAAGTTAAAGACATCACCCACACTATGGAAGCTACAATGGTACCCATAGAAGCAAACACTACATGAACAGCTCCCTTTGGCAGATATTTCTCAATCTTTGATGTTGAAGCTGAATAGCACAAATGAGACACAATTAAGTTTAAAAAAATATCAAAAATATGTGTGATCTCATTCTCTCTCCTTTTGCAAATAGTTCTGGGCTTGGCCAAAAATAATTAAAAATCTACAAAAGGTCATCATGATGTTGACCCTCCCCATGTCAATGCAATATTGGACCATTGAGATGGAGACACATGACTGACTAATGATAATCCTAGCAGACTCAAGCTTGAAATCCAAAACTCTTTTATGTTGTTAGGAATTGAAGAAAGCATACTTTCATATACACAAAATATAAGAGTGCATTTGGCACAGTGCGAAGGATAGCCCCCGTTCACTCCACAATACAGATCCGCAAGCCCTTTGAAGAACCAATTATCGACACCAACTGGACCAATTCCAATATGCTTTGAGATAATTTTCTTCTTCCATTTGCCAAGGTTCTTTGTTGGCTTTTGTATTTTCATTCTCGTCTTCAGAGTGTCCACAGGATGGCCACAAACCTACAACAGAGATGGGATCCACCTTTTATTAAACCAAGGAAGTCAAAAGCCAGAACCCCTAGAATATTCTACAAACTTCAAATCTTCTTTACATAAGTAAAACAATATCAAGGGTTCCAGATAGTGGCAGTGTACATTGCACTTGGAGTTTTTTGTTGACTGAAACCCTAAACTGTAAACCCCAAACCCATATTACAGTTCTGGAGACAACCCAAGGTGGGGACACAGATATATCAGTGCACTAAAAACCAGGATAGACATTAGATGTTGCCACAAACATCACAAATCTAAGATATCATCAGATCAAAAGACATGTAATAACATCATACCTGAAACAATGTCTTGGCCATTGTTCCTGCAAAGATGTGATTGATAATAGTGTTGGCTACCTTCGAAGAAACAATGCCATCTAGACAATGAATTCAGATCTTTCCCACAAAGTTTTTGAGCAACAAAGCGGGTTCACTGTCAATATACTACTACTCCTCTCCATGGGCATCGCAGAGGGACACTATATTGTTGCAGCGAAGGAAATTCTCGCATTTTGGTATCCACCAAAGGAGGAGGAGGAGGAGGATATGCCTGCTGCTCCTTATCTGCATAGTCTAAAACAACCAATCCATCGTTGAAATTGCTCGACGAGGTGGCTATGGTAATGCTTGGGGTTTAGTACACTTTCTCAAATGAAAGAGAGTTCTTATAGTAAGAACATCACGTGATCATCTCCTCCTCTCTCTGATCTGCCTACTATCAACAAAGCAGGCACCATCAGAGAAAGTGACAGATTTGTTTTTTCACAAGAATGGCAATCAAATAGTGCGTCTTTTAACATGTAATTAAGTCCAAATGTGTTGTTTCAAAAATTAAGGCGCACAAATATAGGAAACTTGAAATCATGGACTTTGGATAAATCCAGAGAACATTGTTGACAACCATTAGAAATCTTAACCCTTATTTATAGGCATACACATGGTGTTTCCTAAATCATTTGATTGGTAGTTGTATTTGACTAGCCCAATAGTCACAACTATGAGTACTAGATTCCACTTTGATCGATAACACGTGTCAACATGTATTGTGACAAATTCAATATTAATTGAATTACTGGATTTTGACACGAGGTTCACTAATGGTCACACAATTTTCATTCCTTTGATGAAATTAACAACTGAGGCTTGGCTCAAGCCATAGATATGGTCTTAATTAGAGGGTGAGGAAAGTCATGTTATTTATTCGCAAAAATTCTTTCATTAATTTATATCGTGTTGCCAAATGTCATTAAGTGATTGGAAGGCAACTTGCGATTGTCAAATCTTACTTGGTTGAACTATAGTTGCAAGTTTAGTTGAATCACAATCACAACTAGCCATTGAAGTTGTGTATACAATGGATGTAAATGTATTATATGGTGGGAAGTTCATCCATGCTCTACAACTCATCTTTGATGGTGACTTCTCATTTACTACATTTGACAAATTTTAATTACAAGTGTTACTTGCAATCGAAAAGGAGTTGCAAAGACCAGTTGTAAATTTCCATTTTTCTATTAAGGTATGTTCATTGCTCAAGATAAACACTTAGACAATTGTGTCATTGGATGAAATTTCATCCTATGTTGATGATAGATATAAATTTGCATCTAAAACTACATAGTGTTTACTTACTTTCAATTACATCATGAATATATCATAACATTATCTACCTTGTAATACATTTTTTGAACCAACAATCTATAACTTTTTCTTCCATATTAAACATTTCAAAAGTGGTTGTTGATGTCAAATAATACAACCTTAATGTAATGGATGAAGATGAATTGTGGTGATCCTAATACAAATGCAATTTATTACCATAATTCACATTTTTTAAAAAAAATACATGGAATAAAGTGAAAAAAGTATGGACCAAACGTCAATTTTTTTACATTCATTTCCATGTTGCTTGATTTTATCTATTCCACCCAATAAAAAGTCAAAGATTTTATCTACAACTTTTTTGTAGTTGGAGCCAAAAGGTACATGAAGATGTGTGCATCGTCAATCGGACAATTCACAATGCTTACCAAAATGCTACAATATTCAATGATTACTATAAAATAATAATGAATGGAACACATGCCTTGAAGAGGTCACAATTTTCAAATGTCCAAGAATCTAAATTTTTGGCCAGTATTGTTGAACAATCCAATTGCCTTTTGTGCATTATGGACTGAACATGAAGATGATAAGACTAAGGAAATCGTACTTCATTGGCGTTTAGAAATGGGAACTATTGATATGGCACTCATTACACAAATGGTAAATGAATCTTTGTTAGGTGTGAAATAATATTTATAAAACAATGGAAAAACATTGAATACAATTTTCCAAACTCGTTAGTACCATAGGAAAATACACAACTACATGTACAACTTTGCCAACCATAATATGAAATGAGTTTTTGTAATATTCACCATAGCTTTGGAACAAGGATTACAATCAAACATGCAATGTTACAATGTTGATCAATGATTTGTGGGGGGTGTGGTGCATTGTTCCATTGAACATGGTGTTCATTAATTGGCCAAATTCATTTTCCATGGATGAACTTGGAGTTACATGTAAAACATTTTTGAACAATCTCATCCTCATGGATATTCATTCAAAGTGTGAAATCATTTTTACAATGGCATCATTACAAATCATAATCTTACTATTTCAAGGAGGTCAAACCACCCATTCTTAATTCAAATTTTATTACATAGTAAACAAAGCCTCCACGAGTAACATTCCCATGAGGTTAGATACATGTGATTGATTGAACATGTTAAATTCATTATCTAGGATGAATGAATGTCCAATGGTGCATCACCATGTTATTGATCAATGAATCAATCAAGAAGAGATCACATGCAACATGTGCATCTTGGATGTTTGAAAATCAACCACTTGGAGGTAAGATCACCATGTTGAGGGGAAATGTCAAACAATTTTTATTAACATAGAACATTGAAATAGGGAGGTCATTGTCAAAACGTGTCTCAAGAAATCATACTTTTGGCTACACATGAAAGTCATGCTCCTAAATTGATCAACATGCAAGTCCAACAATCACAAGGAAAAGATGCACAAGAACAAAATGATTTTATAAAACTTTCACAATGCATTGGTGAAGGTTGTAAAGCAACATACATTCTGAATGATAATGATTTGATCCATGTTTTGGATGGGATATTTATTGAATGATTTGATTGTTAATGTTTATAAATATTTAAAACAATGGCATGTTAAAATTAATTACATTGTTAGTAAGACAATATTGACTCCAAAAATATTATTGTCAATGAAATAAATTACTTTATTATGGATTGATTTTCAAGTGATTACCTATTTAAATGTAGATTCTATTGGTAAGCCTAACCATGAACACCTATGTTTGAAGGAGTTTTTGAATACCTTGACAAGTTTGGGTACACCACCACATGAACTTTGACTAAAGATGAATTGTCTTGTCATGTTATTATAATTTCATTCAAGGTTAAGCAAATGGCGCATCTATGATTGTACAAAAATTCATGCCACATTCCTTAATGCTGAAATATTCATACACAATGACATAGGAAAACATGTATTCATCCCACAAATCACATTAATCCCACGAGATTTGGAAATGCCATTTCTTTTCAAATGATGTTAGTTTTCAATAAAAATAACATTTGCCATGACCATCAACAAGGCACAATGACCAAAAAAAATTAAATGGATTTTTTTTTTCAATATCCATTTTCAGTCATGGCCAAACATTATTGCGAGTAAAATCACACCAATATGATTATACACACTAGGAGATGATAGAGGGGACATATACAAGTGTGCAATATTTTCATATCAATAGGCTTTACAATAGCATGTAGTTTAGATTAATACAATTTCAATCAATTATAAGACAAACAATGTAAACAAATGAAAAAAATTGAAGTCATACAAAAATTACAATTACAATATCAAAACATTTTTTCCTTCTACTTTTCTTTCTGCCAACCTCGCCCATGAAAATCATGATATCCCAACTAATGATTATAAATTTTTTTAAAATCACATACTTACTTTTGTTCTCACATATGCTTGAGATTTTTCCTCTTAAAAAAGAAATATGTAATTTTTGGAATAAAAAATGATCACAAATAAAAAGAAAATGATTATAATGTAAAGAAAAAAATTAAAATTGTAAAATTAAAATTCAAAGATTGATTAAACTTCAACTTACCTTTAAATAAATTTTTATGTTTAGAAAAACCAATTAATTTTTTTTTCTCATTTTTATCCATAAAATTGAATTCAAAATAGTAATTCCTTCACCTTCAAAAAAAATATTTCTCTTGTCAAAATATTATAAATATTGGATTATTTTCTCTCACATTGTAGGTGTTTTAAAAAATAATTTAAGAATTTTGAATTTTTTTACAATATATATTTTATTGCTATAAATAGTGAAAATAAGATCTAATATAAGTGGAATCATAACAAGTGGATTTTTTAAAAAACATGCTTATAGAATTTTTGAATTGAAATTTTCTAACCTTGGATTAATCCATAACTTTTTTTCCAGCCACAAGGTTTTATAATCGACAAAAAATACCATTGTTGCACTTAAGCTATTTGCTATTACATAACATTATTGACAATCAATCAACGAAAAAAAAGAAATGATTATGTTGAAATTAAGTTCCATTTGAATGAAAATAGTGAATGACATTGCATGAAACTTGAATTTGATTTGAATTTAATTAAAATTTTATTGAGTTGAATTTAAATACTAAAATTTGAATTGAATTGAATTGAATTGAATTCCATTAAGTTCAATTCTAATTCAAGTAAATTTGCTTCAACAATTGGATTTAAATTCACTTTAGTTAATATTCAATTCAAATTCAAATTCAATTGAAGACGAATGAAATGCAAATTGGTGGAAAAAGTATTAGTTTTTTTCTCATGAATATGGTGTTGGATTTTTTTATAAAAACGACACAAGTTTGAAAACATACCTTTCCATGTCTCTTTACTTGGGAATGGGCTAAACATATTTCCAACTTGGAATTGTCCAATTGACGACTGTGGCTTATGGAACCTAAAGTTGTCCTACCTAAACCAACTCCAATGAAGTTATGTCAATTTCATGGTATATATGGTTCATGTATGTGACCCAAAAGTTGGTTAATTATTTAAAGAAGATTGGGAATGTAAGGATTTTAATTAATAAAGACATAGAATTGTGTTGTGAATTTTTTTGAAAGGTTGTATCCATTGGCAAATAGCACCTTTTTGTATATCAATAAAGTTTCATGGATTTGACAAAAGGGCATTTCAAACTTATTGATAAAATTTCACATTCTTTAAAGCAATAAACTCAATTCTTATATGTTAAGTTCTAATGAAAGGTAATGTTGTAACAAAATTTTGATGCTATCTAATTGAAACTATGGTTGAGCCAACAACTTCCTCCTTTCTAAGGGTTGAAGATCTTTCCAATCTAAGTAATGTGAATTGGTCATACATTTTGAATTACTTGCAATAAATTTCATCTTGGGAATTTGAGTTATTAATTAGGTGGAGGTTGTTACATTAAATAACATGAACATTAATATTGATATTTAAAAAATATATATTGCAAGCTAGACCCCATTTGAAACTTCTCGTTGTTTTTCATCTTGATAGATTATGTTCTATTATAAACTTAAACAAATTGAACATATTGTATATGATATCATTATTGTAATACTTCATATGAAGGTATTTTGATTACATCATTTGATGCATTTGATGATTGTCGTATGTTATTTATATCAATTCCATGTTTGTTTAATTCTATAGAAGAAAATTGATCAATTTTTGTCCAAGCCATGTGAATCGTGTGTGGTTCATGTTATTTCAAAGCCCAAATTGAAAACCTCCATATTTAAGTTTTTGGGCCTCGTGAAAAATAATAATTGAAATTATTAAATTGCATGACAATCATGCCTCCACAAGTGTTTATGGAAGTTATGATTGGAGACAAGAAATTGGTCCAGAGGATAATAATTGATTTGTTCAATTCAACTGTACCCAAAACTGTTGAAAATTTTCGATGCCTTTGCACTGGAGAAAAGGGCAAGAAATACAAAGGAAGTTATTTCCATCGAGTTATAAAAGGAAAATTTGCTCAAGGAGGTGATTTTACATTAGGAAATGGCCAAGGAGGTGATTCTATATATGGTGGTAATTTCAATGATGAAAATTTTACACATAAACATGATGCAGTGGGTATAGTGTCCATGGCAAACAAAGGGAGGAATAGCAACAAATCACAATTCATCATTTCCATGAATCCATTGCCTTGGCTAAATGGGAAACATGTTGTGTTTGGTCGTGTAATTGATGGCTTAAATGTTCTCATGGCGATTGATAGTGTTGGCAACACTGATGGGATTCCCTTCAAGCCCATCATAATTGCAAATTGTGGCCAAATGAAGAAAATGGTGCTACCATATGTGGCACCTCATTGTTTAGATTCAACCTTGCCTCATTCTCCAAGGTCAAAATCACCTCGTCAACATGTCAAAGATAAAGGAAATGTCTTCATTAAACAATGGTATTAAGCCAAGTTTATGACTTCAAAAGTCATAACGCCACCATCTAAATGTGCAATGCAAATTAGGGATAAAATTTCATCCAAGTGAAGATGATTCATTCTTACAAACTGGAAGGAATTTCATAAAAAATGGTTGAACCTAAATTGATCCTAGATTTGGAATTTTAAAACATATTTGTAACTCAAAAATCATTTTTTAATTATTCATTTTGTATTATCCTTTTTTTTTCATCCAAAGGGGTATAACTTCGAACTCCAATTCATCTTGAAGTGGAGGATTTAACACCTAATGCCATTGTTATACATGTTTATTTTTAATCCATTAACTTATAATTAGTTCATTAGGTGTCTCATGGTGCTAAAATGGAAAGATTGATACATATTTTGAAGATTTTAAGTTGTTTAATTACACCTTTTCATATTTCTAGTGAATTATAATCCATCCGTATGCATCCATATTGAATGCAACTAGTGCCTAATGTGATCTTACCTAAGGCATAAGGTCCCAACAATTGGATGCATGTTGTTTCATCATTCAACCAATTTATAATTGATTCAAGCCAAATATTCATACAAAAGTGATTGGTTAACAAACGATCTTACTCATAGTATACAGCTTGTATTTACATGTGTGTATTTGTTGAACAAAACAAGACATAAAGTTGATTTGTAAACATTCGTTTCCTTGGACCAGAATGAAGATAACCACCATTGCAAACATATTAAAATCACATGATATTTATTATTTCATTATGGGTTTTGGCAAGTTTTAAAAGGGGCTTACTATTGTTATAACTAGCATGTCAACATAGATATTGATTTCATTTGTAAATTTACAAAAATGGAAACTTATATTATTTCATATAAAGAAATACTTTAATTCAATGTTCTTGTCATTTAGTTATGGGCAATGTAGAATACTATTACATAATATGAAAACATGCATTCTTTTTTTACCTTTTTTGTGATAACTTTAGTTTTTATGGATGGCCTCAAAAAACAACTAAACATGAAATTTTGATTATTAAAAACCATGGATTATAAAGTTGGAAAATATTTTGTGTTGATACAATTATTGCATATGTCAAACTAGCAAATTATTTTCTTCGTAAATAGGTCATTATCAATATATATGATATATATGTTATACATATAATTTTTATATTCAAAAGCACATCCAATAATGACCTATTCTAAAAATGTTGATACCATTGGTCAAATTATAAAACAACATTTGACATTTGAGGCTTATGTGTGTTAAAAATCTCCACAAAGGAATCACAAAACTTTTGAGTGAGAGTTAATGATCACATGGTTATCAATGATTACCAATGGTGTTTCCAAAAGCCCATATTCATCCCTTTTTTTTTTTGGAGTAATATTACAAATACCTTTTTAGTTCAATGAAGCTTAAAAAGCTTGTGTTAAAGAACATTGGTTGACACTAGAATGTTGACAGAACCTTGATGTAGAAAATTTACATAAAGCCATGAATGTAATCAAAACATGGTAAACATTGTGTGTTATATGGGAAAGTGGGTTACAGGGTTTAGGGTTTGACCAACAATAAACAACAAGGGGAGCAAAAAAGATTATATTACATCAAACAATAAAATGATATCCTAAATACCCATCTAAAAAGGAAAATGCTTCATACCCTGCTATTATGTTTAGAACTTCATATGTAAAAGGTAATGGGTATGGATCCTTCTTTGTGGCTACATTTAGTTTTCTAAAATCTATATAGATTCGCAATTTTCCATTATTCTTGGGTACTACCACTAGAAGAAAATTTGGTTTTTGCAATTGGAGTATGCAACTAAAAATTAGTTGCATGCAACACATGCAACTAAAATTTCCCCTAGTTGTGTAAAACAAGTTGCAGTAGACATGTAGTTGCACATGACAATTTGTATTTGACATGTATATGCATTATCATTATACATTTCATCCATTTGTAATCTACACAAGGAGTTGCATGCATGTGCAACCAAAATGGTGACCTTTCTTTTTATGACACATGCCCATTTTTAAAAGTGAATTATGTAGTGACACGTGTCATTTTCAACCCTATTTCAATATTCAATATTAATTAATAGATTTAAGCTATTTAATTTGTCCAATATAGTGTGAATAGGATTCTAACACATGCATCAATATAATGGTGACATGTGGCAACCAAACCCTAATTTAATCTTTTAAAATTTATTTGTAAATGAAATGAAATTTGGACCATTGAAAGTTGGGTGGACAAGATTTTGCCACGCACATTGAGGAGATGATGACACATGGTAGTTTGAACCTTATTTCATTATTCATTATGCAATTTAAGATCAATAAGATTTTGACACATGTTTAATAAATAATGGGGAAGGCAATACCACGTGGCAATTATGCATTTGCTTGTGTAGGGCTAGGTTAGTTAGGTAGGTTAAAAATAATCCAATTTTGTGTTTGGGTTTAACATTTAGGGTTGAACCTCTTTCACTAACTCAATCCAAATTGCATTTGTGACCATGACCAATGCACCTAATTATATAGTGTGCATACTTAGAATGGAAGGCAAAAAATATGGGATAAAAAAATTAGCTACAAATGCAACCAATGTAATGGCAACCTACATGCAACTATTACATGGAACCTATGCCATACTAACTTAGTTTACCTATTATATGTATTCATTATATTATAAGTAATAAACGTCAATAGGCAATAGTAATATAGTATTATCATAATATTAATTGGTTAGTATATATATATATGATATAATTTAAATGTTACAATTACTTATAATAATTGGTAATCAATAATGCTATAATATTATTACATAACTTAAGCTAATAGTCAACTTAAGTCAATATTAACCTCTAGGCTAGGGTATTTATAGGCCGATCAATGTAACATAATAGCCATAAATATATTATAATAATAACATATTTATATTTAATAATAATAATAATATATTCACTATTCATATTACTTACAATCCTTATCAATAATTAATAATATTATGATATTCTTACATAGCTTGGGTTACTTTGTATAACCTATTAGCCGTAGGCATACTATTATTAATTAATAATTTAATAATAAAACTAAAAAATAGTTATTGAAAAAGAATGATAATAATTTTATTATGATTATTCTTATTAATATGAAATTTAATCTTTATTAGATAATTAAATTTTTTTTGTTACATAGCCTATGTTAGTTGGTGTAACCTACTAGCAATAAATATATTAATATAACTAATGGAATTATAATTAAAATAAAATAATATGAATAATATATAAATACTTGAAAATAAAATATATCCAATTATAAGCTAATTAATGTAGCCTATCAATGATAAATATACTACCATAATTATTAATAATTTAATAATTATATATAGATATAATTATTATTCATAACTAATGTTTCCAATAACAATAATAATATATAATTTTCATTATTAATATGAAATTGAATCCTTATTAGGTAATTAATTATATTTTTTATTATTGCATAGCTTAGGTTAGTTAGTGCAACCTACTAGCAATAAATATACTAGTGTTATAATTATAATAAAACAATAGATATTGAATAATATATTAATAAATAAAAATATTTTGAAATACTAGTCTTAATTAATAAATTATAATACTAGTAATAATATGCATGATTATAGAAAATTTCACAAATATGATGGATTGTAATGATTAATTGTATTATAATATAATTATTGAACCCATGTTGGTAGCTAGCTTAGTCTATGGCATTTAGAAGTTAATGAAACATATTAACCATAAGTATTATAACATAATTACAAATATTATCAATATTTACAACAACTTAATTTAGCCTAATTTGGTTTAACCATGTTTAACTTAACCTCCTAATTAGTTTAACCATGTTAATTTATCTTTTTAATTGATTTAACCATTATTAGTTTAGCTTATTTATTAGTTTAACCATCATTAATCTAGCCTTCTAGTTAGTTTAACCATCATTAGTGTAACTTCTTAATTAGTTTAACCATGATTAATTTAGCTTAAACTTTGAATTACTAGTCTTATCAGTAGTATCCATGATCTCCACATCTGTGATTTTCACGTATTGAATTGTCTCAAATGGATGTAAACATGATAAAAGGAGCCAAGGCCACCAAGGTTGAAATGGTTTTCAAGGACTTCTTTTTCTAGTCAACACATGGCTCCTAGTTATTAGTTCAAACTCAAACAACAAGCCTTCAAGTTTTGAAATTAAAAAAACCAACACAAGAAATCTTCTCGTCTAATCTATGACGTGACCTACTTTGACCTAGGATGATGGAATTAATCCCACTTGCAAACTCTATGACCAACCTAGGCCATGTAGTCTTGGTCATCAACTTCTTCTAAAGGTTTAGGGTTTTTCTTCAGACAACATCAAAAGTTCCAAAGCTTCTTGCGTTGTTGTTTTCAAGGAAGTTCACCAAGTTCTTTTCTCTTATTTCTTACATTATTGCCATTACAATCCAACTATAAAACAAATTGTGAAAGAACAAAGCTTATATATTTTCAAATCAATTGTGAACAAAGAATTGGCGAAGGAACATGCACTATCATTTTTGTTGGTAACGTGGTTTGGAAGTTTGAGTTGGGTCATTTTGGTCAAGTTGCAAGTGGTTCTCAATGGTAGAGCCTAGTCCAAAACTCATCAAAAGTTGTGAATAAGGTAAAAATAATAATTTCCAAGGTCACATGTTTGGTTTTTTTTTCTTCATTGCCGAAGTGCAAGTTGTTATTACTTAATGTTGAACATTGGACCATGATTTTGGTCTTGCAATTGTTTCAGGCACAAGTAGTATTTATTAGATAGCCTATGTGTCTTGAAACTTTCTTAGTTTTATATCAGCAAAGAACTTTCTAAAAATGTTACTTGTTGGTCATTGTGCGTAAGGTTTTCTCGAAAACCAACAAACTATTTTGTCGCAAATTCATCTACTCAAATCAAGCTTTCAAATAAACGCCAATTTTGTCAAGGTACATCAAAGCTTCACACATGTACAAAACTTTAAGGACTTTTTGCATGAGGTAAGTAATAAAATACCATATTTTTGTTTTTATGCATTTAGGGTTTAAGGTTCTTCAAAGGTTTTTTCATGCATTTTCTTGGTTAATGTAATGTATTTAGTTGGTTTTAGGTTTAGAATAATAAATGATGACGTTCTATTGTGTCACCAAGGTTATTTATTTGACATTAGGTACCCACAACTTCATTCAAGAATAAGAAAGAACAATAAGAATTATTTTTCATTCCCATGGAAATTTTTGAGCCAGAAATTAAATGTCTTCAAGATTTTTTTAAATTATTTACTTCAATTGAGTTTAATGAATTCATGAGCCAAAAATTCATGATTAAAATTCTTGAACTTTTGATCATGTTCAAATACTAGATCCGTGATATGGATCAACTTCATCAAAATTTTGTGCAGTCAATAAGCATCAACTTTCATCACCAAGGAGCTTTGGATCAAAAGCTTGAAGTAGTTTATCAAGACTTATGGGTCAAAACAATTTCATGTAATACTTTTATTTATGTTGGACCCATTAAGAAGCTTGTCTATTTGACTACTTATTTATGGGTTAACAATAAAACAATTTCATGTAGTATTTTTTTTTAAATGTTAGACCCATTACTAAGCTTGTCTACTTGACTATTTATTTATGGGTTAACAATCAAAAATTTCATGTAGTAATCTTAATGACCTCAATGATGATAAGTACTGAACTATGTTTATAATAAAATTTATTCTCTTTCTTATAGACCAAAATTAATCATATAAATGGAGAAGAAGAAGAAGAATGTGAGGAACATAAAAAAGTTGGATTGCAAATTGTCTGATTTGTTGGGGAGATTTGTTGTAACTTGCAGAAAACATCTAGAAGTTTTGATTAACTCAATCAAAGCTTTTGATGCTTTTGTGAGCATTCATCGTGAGGTGCATTTTTATGTGTAATTTGTTGCATGATATGACAGTGTACAAGGCGAATGGAGGTGATGTTGATGGGCTTTGAATTGTATGACTAGGAGGCTTGCAAGGACAATATTCAATAATTATAGACAACATTGTAGCAACTAGATTAATTTAAAACATTCATGAGGTAAGTTTTTAGAAACCTTATCTTTTTGCATTTGAGAACACTTTCTTTTTTCAATTTTCTAATTTCTATTGGCTCATGAAGCTTTGTGCACAGTCTTGGAATTTATGGCAACAATAGTTAATGCTTGAAAGGCTAGGGTGCATGTATAGGTCACGTATTGAAAAGCATATTAACAAAGCCATATGGGAGACTTTGAGCAAGGTAAGGCATGTTGATGAAAAGTTAGCATGGGATGGAGTAGAAAGTGAATACATTTTCTTCACACCACTACGAAGCCTTGTAAAAGGAAATGTTGGGTGCAATGTTGTGTCAAGTACCCAAAGTCATTTGGAAATGAATGGTGTTATTCATTCTACTATTGTGGAGGAACTAACAAATATAGAACTTGCATATTTAGGATCTCATGCATGTGAGTATTCCAAACCTAGACAAAAGCAACAATGAAGGTTTAAATCTGTCATCAAATTAGGTGTTAAGCAACCCCAACCCATACCCCCTAGCTCTAATGGTAGCCAAGGAAACAAGCAAGTTGAAAGCAGTTGCAAATAAATGCAACATTTTCCTAAACCAATAGATCTACCTTTTGGTATTTTGAAATAGGTGACAAGAAACGGTTTTTGGATCTCAATTTCTAGAAGCAATTGTGACCTATAAAATTTGGTGAATCACTAAAATCTATTTCATTCTTTGATGTTTTATTGAATTATTTATTAAGTTCATGATTTTTCTACAATCCACTAAAATTAGAACTAATTGAATGCTTGAACCACTAGTTTTAATCTCCGACACTAATCTATCTTTTTGTTGTTGTCATTAGGAACATTATTCAAGGGTGTAATATGACATTTTGTTGCAAGACTAACACCTTGTATTTCACATGTACTTTCAAAACATCCAAATTGTTTTTGTAAAAGCAAACTTTGGTCTGGGAACACATTGAACATTTAACCTTTGTACTGGATCATTTGCAAAGTATTCCTCTTTAAAACTAACTCCTTATGAACTAATCCTAGGTACTAGGAATAGTACTTTAGTTATTAATATGAATTTAAATTGTGCTATGAAACCATTTTGAATCCTTAAAATCAACATTGTGTCATTTGCCAAGTACATCTCTTCAAGATTAACTATTTGTGTTGATCCTAGGTACTAGGAAAAGACTTTGGGTACTAATGAGAATGTACATTGTGCTATGAAACTATTCTAAATCCCTAAGGTCGACATTGTGTCATTTGCCAAGTACACCTCTTTAAGACTAGCACCTTTTTGTTACTCATAAGTATTTATGAAAGGACCCCAATTGTTTATGTCAAAGTAAAGTTTGTTGTGGTACCACTCTAAGCCCTTAAAGTAATCAATTTGTCCTTTTCAAAGCCTTCTCCTTTAGTCCACTAACACCTTTTACTTGTGGGTAGGTACTTGCAAAAGGTGTAGCTATTTTTGCCAAAGTAGGTGCTACTTACCAACCACTTTGAAGTCCTTTTGCTAAGTTGTTGTAGGTTTACAAATTACCTTCTTGTAGGATCCCATGTGTACTTTGCTTGAATTACATTACCTTTATTGTATAAATGATTTGTTGTTCACTTTGAACCTTTCATTCATTAGTTTATGATTTTTTTGATTTTTTTGACCTTAATTAATCAATACTTGTTTAAATTCATTGTTTCACATTGGGTGTTCATTCCAATTTTATATTTTGCAAGATTAACACCTTGTCCAGGTGCTTATAGGTATCATTCAAAGCCTAACTAAACTATTGTGCCATTTGTATAGGTATTGTTTTGAAATGCCTTTGAACCCATTTGTACATAGAGGTTAAAACGCATGTGCAAAATACTAAGTTTGCATAAGACTAAAACCATTTTGATCTATGTTATTTTTAAACCCTTGGTGTATTGGAATCTAATGCCCTATTTTTGATACACATGAGACATTAGCATGCTAGGGTTTAGATCTAGAATGTCAAGCATATGAGTCCCTAATTTTTTTTTATTACATGTGCTACTAAAGGTACAAAGTTTCCTTTATTAAATTATTAGTGTCCCCATCAAAATTTATCCCATTGAAATTTGTGGTTGATAATTGTAGTTATAGCTTAACTATAAGTCTAACACCTTGTCACTTAACCTAGGTATGTACATCCACAAAACTTTGTTAGAACTTTTGGAAAAGATTAATGTAATCCCTTACACTGAACTATTTTGTGATTTTACAAAGAAAGAACATAGTGATTTTAAGTTTTAAATACATAATTTTTTATTGTGATTTCTAATGTTGATAACTAAATGTTTAATTAAAATCAACATAATGTTGTAGGTGTTGTTAATATGCAGAAAGAAGAGAAGGAGAGGAAGTCAGAATGATATATTGATAAAGAGTAGCCCAAGTGGGCTTGGGTTGATTACAAACTTCAAGACTTTCAATTTTTTAAGGAGGGGAGGGAACTATTGGCAATGGGTTTGGATCCCAAACATGATTTGTCGGACAAACATGTCACTACAATAAACATTACCACCATCTTTGGCAATGTCAACTTTTTAAACCACTAATCCATTCTTTTATCCAAATGCAAGGAAGGAGATTAAGACTTTTTATTGGAAGATTTATGGGACTAGGCATATAACAACAATGAACTGATGGTTTCAGTTTGTCAAAGGTTGGATAACATAGAAAAATGGGCATCCTATTAATTGGGCTATTGTTGCTATTGTAATTGTGAAAGAAAAAGCTCAATGTCTAAGTACTATCAATAAATCTAAATTTGAGAAATAAAATTGCAGTGAAAGGTCTCATTGCTCATAGGAACTCTTAGCTATGGGAAATGGAAGTGGGAAGTTTGGAAGGTGCACAACCATGGAGAATGCAACCACACTTATAAGTAAGCCATTGTCTAAGGAAAGGATTACCAATGGTGGAAACAATTGTAGGTCTACAAGCTAACTAAACTTCATGTAAAACAACTTGAGGACAAAAGGAAAGAGTTGCAAGACCATCTAATTGGTCTAAAGTTCAACATGGATGATTGAAAATTGCACTTTGTGGAGGTTGAGGAAAATATCCATGCAACAAAAGTTGCCTTGCAAATTTTCATGAAACAAAAATCACCGTCCTAGTTGATAATATGTGTCATGCAATATCGTATCTATAAAATATGATCCATTCAAGTTCTTATATCTTTAACTACCTTGGGTTACCAAAAATTTGAAATTGTTTTAAGTGCTAATTTATTCATGCAAAGGTTTTTTTGTTTAAAATGTTCATTGTTGTTTTAAGGAACATAAAAGATGGATGTTGCCAGCTTAGAACAAACATCCATTGCCAATTTGGAGGAGACACCCATTGTTGGAACAAACTTGCCATCTATCAATGGGTGTGAAAATATCAATGGACAAACTTGATGACATTGATTTCTAAAAAAAAATCAGAAATGGAAAGGGAGTTGGAGGATGCCAAGCTATTAGGTCAAGATAAAAAAGAGGCCTTCCAAGGTGAGGCATTACATAAGGAGGTAGAGGTAGATTATGAGATGATATAATTAGAACTATAAAAGGTTCTATTGGATGTTGAAGCATTGGTCAAAGAAGAGGACAACATCAAATCTCAATTGCATGAGATGAAAATAAGACAAGGTGATATTTGCTTCCAACCATTACCCATTGTACATCTAGAAAAACATGTAGATGATGGTGGCAAAAATGTTCCTGTATTTAAACCTTGTGGTTATTGCAACTAATGTTACCATTGCTATGACATTGCCATCACATCCTACAAACACACCTTCCATCCATTTTGCCTTGGGACAATGTTACAAAAATCTAATAAGTGTGATGTTTGTAAACAAAAGTTACAGCCAAATTAGTGGTCTAGTTGGGGGATTTGTGAAGAAGATGGGGAGATGAACAAATTAGCCCAAGATATGCAGCTCAAAAATTTGAAATAGGATATGGTAAATAATGTGTTGGAAGTTGCAAAAAGTGGATTGGAGCTAAAGTTGTATGGTGAGTGCAATTTCAATTTAATTTGTAATCTATTATAATTTTCAATATGTTTTGCAAGTTACATCATGATATCATTAACCAGTTTATTTTGTTAAAGTTATGTTGCTTCAATCAAACACCCATGTTTGTAGGTTTGAGCACAAAGCCCAAACATATAAAGTATGGATCAACAAACTCCCTTGGGAATCTAATATGTATAACTACAACTGACAACACACCTATGAATAGTCTCGTTGATGTGTTTTCATGTACAAAAGCACATATTGTGAGCCCTCTCGACTCTCCCACAAAATCACATGTGAGCATTGACTCACCTAGCCACAATTTGAATGTGATGACACCTCAACCAACAAATGTTCAACAAGTGTTCGATTTGAGGCCTACTAAAATTACATTTCCCCAACAACACCACCAAAAGGAGTTAAATTTTGAGTAACCACTAGCAAAGAAGACGGAGTTGTTTGAAGGTGACTCCAATGATAAGACATTGAAACCAACATTTCATATAGTGAAGTAAGTTTGGATTTTTTGTTTTAGTTTTTGAAATTCAATTAATAACTTAGAAAATATTTTTATTGTGAGTTGCATTGATTTACTAGAAGGACCATCCATTTGTTAACCAAATTGGTTTCTATTATTTTTGTGGTGTAAACGTTGTGGAGGAGGTTATTATTGAAGGTTTGCAAGACCCAATGAAAAACTTAGCTCGTGGTGATAACCACGCCTTGCAATCCCTTGATGCAGATAAACAAGTTGGCAAGAAGTCACGAGGTGGTACTATTAGCCCTATGGGAAAGTCCAAGGTGCAAAAGTCTAGCCCAATCGAATCTACAAAACCATAATTTACCACAATTGGGATTATTATGTGAAGAGCAAAGGGTTGGCAATTCATTAAGTAAGTTGGCCCTTTCAAATGCCTTAGTCCAAAATGCAAATGAAAAGACTATCAACATACTTACAAAAATGCTTAGTAGTTTGCTTAGTGAAGTCATTGAGACAAATATAGTACCTACAAACTTACTGAAAATATTGTTTTGTGAAGGTTAAAAACCTTCATGTTTTGTTGTCATGGTTGATGATGTGCCAAAAGAAGTGAGAACCCAAAACAAGAAGCACCCAAAACTACCAAGGGTTTCTATTAGATAAAGAAGAATTGTCATTAGACGTTCAGACAAGGGTGTGACTACAAGATCCTCAACCGAGCCCTAGGAGTTTGAGCTTATAAACTTGTTCCAAACATTAACAATTTTGCAATTGTGAGATTTGGGATTTCCATATCTGATGTATGCTTGTTCATTTTTTAAGTGAATGATTATACTTGGTACTTGGCTAATGGTTCGAATTTGAAATTGAGAACTAAATTTGAGGTGAAGAGTGGTAAGAAGTTAACTAACCAAATTATTATAGAGAACTTAGTAAGGATTAAGAAGCAATAATTATAATGAGATCACCTTTGTACATGCACATATGACTTTTGTGTATCTTATGTTTTTTCAAACACACTCATGTATTTTAACCCCCTAATGAAATCTAACTTACAATGAAAAATGGCATATTACAATTCTCATAATTAAAAAATTTCATAAATTACTTCTAATGAAAATTCTACATTCATACAATGATGTATTCTGTCATTTTCTCTTTGATTAACCACAAGTATGTCTTCCTAGGATTGTGAATCATAAACTTACACTTTTAAAAACATTCAAAACTTAACTAACCAAAAACACCTTGAATTTAACAAAAATAATACTTAAGATTAAGAACATTTGCCTTAATAGAGTAGATTTAGTAACCACATGCACCTTTAAGCAAGTGGATTGAACATTTTCAAGGACTTGATATATATACCACTTGGATAACCTTGGTTCTCCATAAACCCCATAAGTTATCCAAGGAAGTAGTCATGTAATTTGTGGTTAAGTATAAACTACAAACTTCATAATATATATTAAAAACCCAACAACATGGTCTATTGGTTGATGAGACAAATGCATCAAAGCTTCCATAGTCTATTTTAATTTTTAATGAAATTTCATTAACAGTAAATCTACCATTTTGTCTTTAGATCTCATTTTCCATGTTTTCTTGGGATGGTGAATCATAAACTTTCATTTTAAAAAGAATTTAGAATTTTAACCAAATAAAAACACCTTGAATTTAGTAGAAATAACTTTTCAAAAAGAAAGGACTTCACCCCTTATAACATTTACCTTGACCACTTTCCATACCTACTTAAAGATTTGTCTAACAAATAATATTTAAGTTTAGCAACATTTTCCCTAATAAAACTACTTCAATAATCACACACACCTTTAAGCAAGTGGAATGACCATTTTCAAGGACCTGAGGACCCTTGTAATTATTTTACAGATACCATTTCTCCATTGACCCCAGAGGTTATCCAAGGAAAGAATCATGTAAATTGTGACCCCATAATATAATGGGACCCTAACATGAGTCTTGTCTGATAAACCATAACAAAATTCCTATCTAGTAAACCCTAATAGAACTACAAACCCCATAATATAATATATGATATCCCAACATCATGGTCTACTAGTTGATGAAATAAATGCATCAAGAATCACCAATGCATAAAAATGCATCAATGCATCAAGCTTCAATATTTTGTTGCAAGGTTGTTCATGTACAAAATATTGTAGGGATAGCCAATTTGATCTACCAAATTTGCAAATACAATATAATTAATAAACAAACAGTGCATGGTGAAAAAAACCTCCAAAGGCCTCAATTTTGCTTTCATTTAAATAGTCTGTAGACATGAGTCATTCCAAACTTCCATCTTCAATGTTAGCTTTCTTAACCTTCATTATAAACCTAGTTTCCACCACACATATTCTTCTCCCATTTCAGCAGCTCTTAACAAACATTTTAACACATTGGAACACCACCTACACTTGGTAAAATGACAAATGCAAAGATATCAAAACAACAAGCATTGGCTACTTGTGCTTTTTGTTGCCCACAAACATGTATTTCTAGCTTATATCCTCTAATTATTATTACCTCACAATGTCAATAGAAACCTTAATTTAGATGGATAAAACATCAATTCTACCTATGGACCAGTTAACAAAAACAAAAAAACAAGAGAATATGACTTGGTTGTAAATGAATTTTAAGAACTCATAGAAAGGCAATTTAAAATAGTGGCAATACATGGAAAAAAACTCATTAGGAATAGATTTTGACATACATGTAAAATGGGTTGCTTATCAAAGGTTTGGTTTACAAACATTACCTATCATGACACTAGCTTTGGGCTTGTGACCAAGGCAAAGGCATGGAAAGGTGCAGGCTGAAAGTGTAACCCGAAAGTCACATTTGCACTCTTGGGAGTGTGAAAGAATGAACCACATATTCACAAATGGACTCCCACTTTGGGAATTGGAATCCCTATGGAGTCCCAAATCTTACAAAGAGGTATTTCAAAGGTCAAAATTCATTAAATTAAACATTTCTTTATACCATTGGAAAGATCTTGAAACTTAGATGTCTAAAATGAGCTTGTATGACCCATTTGAGTACTTAAAAAACAAATTGTGGCCAAAAGAACGGTCAGGAATCAAAGTGCCAATTTGACTCCCGCCCACTAAAAGTTGGGAATCACCCTGAAATATGTATGTGCAAGTGACGTGCCACATATCGTTGGAAAAGTCTTGATGAAAGCTACAACTTTTCTTTAAACCTCACCTCAATCGAAGGTTTTCAAAAAAAGTTATGGCCCTCCAAAATGCCAAGAGTCCTAACTTGGGAGTCCTAGGACGAATTGACATTTGGATGCAACCCTTGTGGATAATCACATAGAATACTATAAAGGGGAAGGTAGTGGCTTCCCCCAAGTCCAGGCCATGGTGAGTCTCGTGAGTTCATGTATACTCGTGACTTGTCCCTGCACCAAAAGTGTTCCAACCACACATTAACCAACTTGTTGTTTGGTTTGTGCAAATTTGTGTGAATAATTATCCCGCTTGTCATTTGCCCTAGTCCCCATCTCGGAGCTCCAACGCGCCTTTCTACGCCCAAAGTGATGCAAGCTAAGAAATGTACCCCAACTCCTTTTTCTTCCATTGTTTTCACTTTCAAACTCACATTTGAATCTTTCAAGGAGTCATGTGTCATTACCTCAAAAGGATTGAAATGAACATGGTTGAAAAATAAACGGTCACTTTTAAGTTCAATAAGGAGAACCCATATAATTATCTAACACCATTACATCAACAATCATGAAGTCAACCCACCAAGGCTACAACATCCAAGGCCAAGGGGGCCAAACCAAACTCATTCAGTAGTTCCACATCCAACTCAATGAAATAAGGTGGAGAAAACAAATGTTGGAGGTGTGGCGAACTTCACAAGAAGAAGAATTGTCCTAATCCACAACTTCCAACCTTAATCCTAGCCAACCATGTTCCCATTGTCATGCATATGCGCATGATGTTAATCATTGATTCACACTTCAATTAGAATTACGACAAGGCCAATCATAGAACACCAATGCCAATAAGGGCCAAGGTTACGGGAAGGGCTAAAAGGGGAAAAATGTAGCCAACAAAGGGTCGGCCACCAATCCAGCTCAAGGCAAACCCAACACCATGGAGGCTAGGTTTGCACAGTTAAAGGCCTTAGTCACAAGCATGGTGGCCTAGGTGAAATCTTGTCACAACCTTAACATTGGGTTTGTGATCAAGGCAAGGGCATGGAAAGGTGCAAGGTGAGAGTGCAACTCGGAAGTCACATTCACATTCTTGACAATGTGAAAGAGTGTGAGGGAACGAGCCCATGCATTCCCAAGTGGAGTTGGAGTCCTTATGAAGTCTTGAATTTTCAGATAGTGATTAAGGGGTCAAAATTCATTGTGTTAAAAATTTCCTTATACCATTGAAAAACTCTTAAAACGTAAATGTTTAAAATGGGCTTGCATGATCCATTTGAGCACTTACAACAACACAAGTTATGGTCGAAAGAAAGGTTGGGAGTCAAAGTGTCAAATTGATTCCCGACCACTAAAAGTTTGGAATTGCCCTGAATTACACGTGTGCAAATGGTGTGCCACATATTGTTGGAAAGCTTTTAATGAATACAACTTTTTTTAAGACCTCACATCAATCAAAGGTTTGCATAAAAACTTATGGGTGTCCAAAGTGGTGGGAATCCCAATTTTGGGAATTTCGAGATTCTCAACTTGGGAGTCTCGAGAAAAATGACATTTTGGTGCAACCCCCATGGCTAGTCATACAAAATATTATAAGGGGGAAGGTGGTGGCTTCCCTTAAGTCCAGGCTGTGGTGAGTCTTATGAGTATGTGTATGCTTGTGGTTCATCTGTGCACCAAAAGTCTTCTAACTATGCATTAAACAACTTGTTGTTTGGTTTGTGCAAGTCCATGTGAATAATTGACCTGCTTATCATTCATCCTAATCTACATTTTGGAGCTCTAGCATGCCTTTCTTACCCCCCAAAGTGCTACGAGTTAATAAGCGTACCCCAATTCCTTTTTCTAATGTTTTCACTTTTAGACTCGCATTTGAATCTTTCAAAAAGTTTGGGGTGCCTCAAATCTACTACATATGGGCCAAGGAAGGCTCAAAATAAGGAAGATGACCAATCATATGGGTTAGATGCGGATCAAGGATTTTTGTATGGAGTTAGTTTCGCAATATTAGTGGCACTAAATGAGAGGATGCCACATATGTCAAGAGATCGTGAATGATGGGTAGCAAATGATGGAAACCATGTTATGGTTCCAAATCCTAATGAGATGATTTCCACAACTGCACCAATGATAAGAGCTAGTACGTAAGTGCCAAAACCACGAAGTGCTAATGAGAGATTAGATTTTCAACGTGGTGAAGTTCCACACCAAGTGCAGTTGGTGAGGTTCCACAATCAATTCTGTTAGTAAACGTTATCCCTAATCCCATTGGAATGTCAAGGAAAATGCTTAGTTTTATTCAAAGGTTTAAGGCACCCACGAGTTTGATAGGGGCGGCCAAAGCAATGTGTCAAACACCATTGTTTTTATTGAAACATTGGCCATTTCAGGTATTCAACCAATAATCATGTTTTGTTTGGTGGTCACATTATGTGAGAATGGTGGAACACCGAAGGTGATGGTTAGGTCGAAGGACATTTTTGTGCCTCATGTAATTCCTTATTTAATTTATGAGGCTAACTGCACGAAGGTGTCCAAGGTTCAACCTAAATCTTGGCATGTGGCTATGACTAAACTTCATGACCTTTTAGCACGACCAACTATTGATCAAACCAATGTTCTTTTTAGGGTTGTGGTTGTGCATAATGAAGGAGTGGTTCAGTTGAAGGGGGCATCAACACAATGGTACATCGCCTTTAGAGTGTTGTTGAATTTTGGTATTCAACCATTAATGTTGGGCAAAGCTGTTGTTGATGGTATTGGATTGATTATTGCCGATCTTGACCCATGCCTATATCACATTTGACATCCATGGGTGGGTTAGAAAAAAACTTGAAGGTTAACCAAGCAAGGGTTGTGATCCAAGTTAATCCCAACAAACCAACATACTACATTATTGTGGGAGCCAAACAATGGTTATGATGTGTTGGTTAGAGGTGTGGTGTTGTACCCCCTAAAAGTTACCATTAATTTTTGGGAGGAAACAACATACTACCATCTGGGCTAGCAAATAGGAGCTAGCCACAAGGCTTCATTACTAATGAGATTCATTAGGGGGAAAACAGGAAAATCTAACAAATCAACTATGTTGGTTGGATTTTTAGGCCTTCCACATGGACTTGAATTGTTGGAGGGTAATTATGTCCATGACTAGGATGCACCTCCAAATGGTGAATTGGCGATGTTAGGGCCACAAGGATGCTCTGAGTTTTTTTGTAATAAATATATTTCTAACTATACCCATTCCTTATATAATGATAGTATTGTTGCCTCGATCAAGAAACACTTTAACATCTCTTGGCCAAGGACAACCTAACAACATAAAGTAGCTAGAATCTTAAACACTATTATGTATCATAATAAAAGTTACAACATAAGGTATTCCATGAACAAAAATCCTAATATTTTTAATTAGACCTAAGGGTTTAATAATGTTTTGATCAACCATGCATAAGTTGTATGGTGTTGGTTTTGGTTTTGACATACCTAATTGCACTTTTAGTTTTTCCGTAATGATATTGACTCTAAAACCACCATCTAGAAGTACATCTTCTATAAAAAAAATTCCTACTTGAACTTGCATCACTACCATTTGATGATCAATGGCAATTGAAGCAATTGCTAGTTTTAGTAAAGCAAGTTTTGATGGTACTAGGCTAAGTATGTAGCATTTGATATCAAGTATCACTCGCAACAATTGTCCCAAGTTTAATGTATATTTGGTGATCTCCAAAACTTGTTTATTGATGTCCTTTAAAATTTATTCCAAAGCTTTCTATGTTGTAGCATGTTTTTCTATCACAAGTTGTTGATTTACATCACTAGTTCAATTGTTTTCAATTAGTTGAGTTGTAATGGAATTATCAAACAGTCCAACCCAATTACTTTGTAGTGGCTCCTCATTGGCGGTAGTAGGTTGTTTATTAGTCCCACCATGTTGTAATTGTTTGATAGTTTTAATAAATGAATATCGTAGACACTTTTCTTGTTGCCAATCTTCAAGTCCTTTGGCTTTAATTGGTTTTCTTTCCTTTACCACATGTTGTTCTAGTTGTTGACCCTAAACCCTACCACATTGACTATAACATTGTCAAGTTTAGGTGGTTTAAGTGTTATTGTAATATTAAAACTAATAAATTTAGTTTTGAACATGTTTTGTACTTCAATCTTCTTGGGACATTCTCCAAATCTATGCTATACACTAGAATAAATTATGTAGGGATAATGAATAGGCATTCTAATTCGTGTAGCGACTTGGGTTTCAATTTCTACTACATGTTCTATAGACTTGACTATGGTAGTTGGTACAATTGGTACCTTTTTTTTCCAGTTATGACAAGTCTCAACTGTATGACTTATTTTACCACAATTGGTATAAGTTAACAATGATTTAACTGCAACAAGTACTACATGTTTAACTACTACATTAGCCTCTAATGTGGTTAGTAGAACATTGTAATTCAAACTAACATGTCCACTTTCCTCACATATTACAAAGGATTCCTTGTGTTCAATCAAAGTATCTCTCTTCATACTTGTAGTTGTTAATTTCAAGTAAGGTAATAAACTTATTCTAGAAACAATGGTGAGATTTTTTTTTGTTGTTTTAACCTATAAACAATTAATTAATTTCAATAAGCATTTTTAATAAACCTCAACACATTCAATGGTTTATTGTTGTATGTTTCGTAATTGCATATAAACCTCCTCATCATTCTTCATAGTTCAAATTCGCTTACAAAATGTTTGTTCCAACTTTTCAAAAGTGCAATTTGGATGGTTTTGACCAAAGTTTTCACCCCATTCAAAGATATTATTTCTTAGAGTAAAACCAAACATGTTGATGATGTCAACTTCCATTGTTTCACCATTAGCTTTAATGGCCTTCTTGAAGACTCTGATGTGAGCATCCAATTTAGTGTGTTTGACATAGGTTGGATATTGTAGCTTCATGTATGGTCGCTCGGTTGTTGGTTTTGGTACAAGTTGTACAATAGGCGGTTGATACCATGGTGGTATAAACATACGTGGGTTAAGTGTTAACCATTTGAACAATCCAATAGGTGGATTAAAGGGTGGTCCTCCATGCGGATCTCCTCTAAGTCAACTTCTTCCAAGTGAGTCTCTAGGTGTCTTCTATATAGTGGTTGGTGAGCAGAACTTCTACATACATAAATTAGTAAACTGGTATTAACCTGCATAGTGGTTGGTATTAGTGTAGTAACAAGTTGTTAAATAAGTTGTCTATCCCTATTGGTCACTAGTTGAACCATTATAAGAAACTAATTTCCAACAAAATGTGGTGTATGTGTTGCTGGTACAATAAGTTATTCAAGTATTGGGTACACATACCTAGGTACATGACATGTATAATTCTTAAAGATCAAAGGATCAAATCCTTTTGTTCCAGTTAGGCATACTATATACAAAGTAGGACCTAAAGTCACAAAAGAAGGTATGACATTATACCACATTAGGTATGTTGAAGTACATGCTAATTTTGCCTAGTATGATTGGTGTAACATGTTGTGATCAAGTTGTTTAATAATTAATAGGTATTGTTATATAACCTATACTAGGATTCATTGCTTGAGTTCCTAATATAGACACATTGGATACTATTGTTATAATGTTTGGAATAATAGGTTGATGAATATTCATCATCTTTTCCCTTAACCTTAATCTATCATCAACAATTGGGCAACGATTGAACATGTCCCACTTGTTGACAATATGAATAGGTTATAGTTCTAGCACCTTGGTTTCCTCTTGAAACCGGTCTATGGTGTGGTACTTGTGATCTTTCACCTTGACTAGGTGCAAATCTAACTGGCCACAAGCCTGTTGGTATGTGGTTTTTTTATGAACAATTTTTGGTCTTGTTTAGGGTTCAACATGTTCCAAATTTGGTATGGAAATTGATTGATTAGAGGGTCTTTGGTTGATGGGACGAAGTTGTTCCAACCTATTGAATAGTTGAAGTTGTTCCACTTCCAAATTAGTGGGTACCAAATTGATGTTGGTAATTAGTGATTGGTTTTGAAAACCAAAAGATGTTACAATTGGTGCACATGCACTAATTTTGGTTAAATAATAACCTAGGGTTGCATATCACCATGGTTGTTTTGCGGAAACAATTGCATCAAAATGAATAAACAAGTTCATGATTGTCATCATGATGAACATTCATTGCCAGTGATTGGTTGATGTGTGTGGTGTTACTTGATGAGTGGTTAATGCGTAGTTGGGTTTTTTTGCACAACCAATTCAACTACATTTTGATGTCGTTCATTTGCTTCCCCCCTATGTGTTGCATCTATGTTTGGTGCATTCACATGTTCATTTCCCATAAGTTGCATTTGTTATTCATCTTGCTTTTATTCAACTTTTGGAATAGGCCGATGTGTAACACATTATAGTTGTTTTCTAAGACTTCTAGTAACTACTCTTGACATTTTTAAAAATCAACAGGTTTTAGGAAAGCCTTTGAATTAATTTTTAACATGACATAAAATAAAAAACGGCCCCTCCCAATAATAAAAAGTTTGTAGAAAATTTCTTTTATAGTTTGGGTGCTAGTTTCTTTTTAAAACTTATGCATTAACTTCACCCTATTTCCTTTAATGTTTCAAATGAAATAAAACAAAATCAGATTGAATCCTAAAAATTACACAAAATAGACAAACATTCTACAAAATAGAATTTCAAGCATGATTGTTTTTCAACCTAATCTACTATAACTATTGAATTTAATTAGAATGTGATTGCTTATGAATTTTGATCCATTATGTGGTCACCAAATGTTAACAAATTTTTTTCTATTTCCATTAAGTTTTCAACTACTGGTTTTTCCAACAACAAGTTCCCAAAACAACAAACACATGAAATTAAACTATTAAAACTGAAATTATCTACAATTCCTAACTAACATGTACTCAATTTGCACATAGCTTCAAAAAATTTGGCTGAAAGAAAAATGCTTCATGTTTTAAGTGAAAGAAAAACACAAAATCCTAGTAAAATCACAAGTCTTTTCTTCTAAAACAAGTTTGTCCTCTTAGTTCTATACAAGTTAATTCAAAAATTAAATAATCATAATTGAATATTTAAACACTTATTAACCAATATTTAAATTAACAATCCAAAAATTCAAAAAACTACACCTTATTTCACTACTTGTTCAATTTCATGTTCTCCCATCTATTATGCAAACTATTAGTTGATTATCATGTCAACCTATCTACAAACCTAACATAATACTACATGTCAGGTTCAATAACTAATAAGATTAATGTCATAGGTTAGGTTAATTGACAAGTTAAATCACCTATTAGGTTCAACAACTTGCCTAAATCTATAACCTATTAAATCACATTTTACTAATTTTGAGTAACAAATCCATTTAGTTTATATTAACTAGCAGATCATTTAATCATTGTATATGTTTAACCATTAAGTTTAGCCATTAGAATTAATCATTAAATAATACTAAATTTAGCCATTGAATTTAGTCATTAACTAGATTTATTCATTAATTTTTGCCATTAAAATTAATCATTAAATATATTTTGCCACTAACTTTAACTATTAAAATTAATCAATAAAAAAATTGACTATTAAATGTAGCCATTGAATTGAATCATTAAGTAAGTTTAAACATTAAATGTGGCTGTGAGCCATGGATTATAATACCACAAATTGTTAAGCTTTAATTCCATAGTTTTCCTTAGTATTAATGATTTGAATCCTGATAAACCTCCAAGTAATAATTATTAGGAGTTGGATTAGCCTTTGGATATTTCAGCATAGAAGACTCTTTTATTTAAATTGATGCAAG
>Ga0209208_10001410_pt1 | contig 33753 bp, 19 predicted proteins | sample S1TSphfallax_3_FD_187694 | JGI IMG/M metagenome (GOLD analysis project Ga0209208, IMG submission 187694) | Host-associated microbial communities from peat moss isolated from Minnesota, USA - S1T2_Fd - Sphagnum fallax MG (SPAdes) (version 2) | ecosystem: Host-associated > Plants > Peat moss >...
TCAAATCATTTCATTTGAACAAAATCTCAATAAGATATGAATTTTCAAAGTTTATGTTTTTGTAATGTTTAAAATGAAGTATTTGATAAATAGAATGTAATGTAATATATTATCACAACAAATGGGATGGCTTGATGGTAAGGGTGTTTACCTCCAATCCAAAGGTCAAGGGATCAAACCTTATGGGTGTTGTGTGTGATCGACAATGGTATGTTGACTAAATATTTTCCTAATGAATTCTTAGAATAGATGCCTAGGTTGATTACGTGGCCTACCTACCTACCTAGGCTAGGTTTTTAACCTAACGTAGGTAATGACACGTGTCAATAAATAATAGGATTTAAAAATCATGAAAATTTTCAATAATATTATACATTAAATAACTAAAATTTAATTGATTTCCATACTAGTTAGTTAATTAACTAATAAATGAATGGTTTGATAAATTTATATTTCATTTAAGACCAACCTTGTTTCAATAGATACTAGTGAAACAAATCATTGTCCATAGCAATTGGTCCTCATTCACTAAGGGGTTAAATAATTTCTTTAGGGAAAAATGTCCAAATTCATTCAAAATCTAGTGAAACGCAAAATGAACTAGGACACATTTCCTAGTAGTGAACCTTGATGACCACCAAAGTATTTGTAATGTTTGATGGACACATTGCATCCTATGTTTTGGATTTCTTTTTGCCTCTTTCCACACATTTTTGTAGATTCAATCTAAGTTTTCTACTTGGCAAAGTCTTTTCGATGCTTGTCCAAAAAATGTTTTTTTTCGTGATGTAGGTGTTTCCATGGCTAAGGTTGTAATGCACCAACCCTTTCCTTGACTTAGTGGCCTTTAAGATTTGCGAAATTTTAGAAATAAGAAAGTTATTGTTTGTATAAAACAATGTAGTTCATCACTTGCACAAATTATACACCAACAAAACAATTTTGGGTCATGAAGAGAAAAAAAAAAACCCACACAACATTTGAGCAATGGTGCATGACACCCAAAAATGTTAATTGTTTTGCAAAAGAAACAAAAATGTGCCTTCCATGCAATAATTTCTTTTGTTACTTGAACTTCATTTGGGCTTTTGGTAGGGCTTTCAATAGCTTGTAACAACTTTGATGTTATTTTTGAAGTTTTTATAGTTCACCAAATAGCCCAATGAACCTTGTACCACTTTCTTCATCTTCAACACAAGTTTCAAATTTTTTAGAAAAGGATTGTTTTTTCCATAATTTTTTTATGAAACCCATTAGAAAAAAATTGTTCCAATGACAAAAGTTGTGATGGAAAACCAAAACATTGACATTGACTACCAAATTAACAAAAGAAGCACACAAGTCATCATTGTTGTTTGTTCAATTTCAAAGCACAAGCAAGCCTTTTAGGACACAAGCATTTTCTATTATTGGGGAACATGCTACACATTACACAATGAATTATCAATGGAAAGGTTATAACTTGCAACTTAAAGGAAATGAACTTGGGGGACACACAAAATAGGAAACATAATACTTACCAACTTCTATGGAAAGAAAGTAGGGAAGTCAAAGAAATCATCATAATCTAGCACAACCACAATTTTTCCATCATGGAAGGAGCCACAAAGTGCAATATTTCATTAGCTTTACCCATAGGGAAGAGATTTCACATTGGTCTAGGATTAAACTTTTTGTTCAAACTCGACCCAATGTGTGAGAGGCATTTGAAATTTTATGGGTGCATATGATGGATGGGCATGTTTCATAAAAGTGTGTGCATCTAGATGAAAAGTTTTAAATTTTTTTAAAGGAAGTTTTTACTTCAAACTTTGAACTTTTCATAAAGGGTATAGTCATTACATAACGAGACAATTGTTAAACATGGACATCTAAGATGTAACAATGAAGTGTGAAGTGTTCTGATTTTGTAACGATACAATATTACTATTTATATGGTGCTTTCAAATATATAACAACTAAAATTTTGTTAAGTCTTTTTGTGTAGGGTAACATTCAAAGATTGATGCGTTTTAAAAATAAAATCTTAATTGATAGAAAGGGGGCCTTATTTTGAAAAGAAAAGAAAGTGCTTTTTATCACATAAAAAATGGTGGCTCATGACCCTTGTGTGAGGCAAATTGTGTGACTTCATCCATTATACTGCGTATAATATTCAATGTTTGTTATGGCATAGAGTACACAAGAATTGCAATTTCACACATGTAAATCACACTTAGTTACATTAATTCATTTTAGGACTAAGCTAATCCTGATTTAATTTAGTAGTTAACATAACACACTTAACAAAAAATTACTTTTTTTCCTCAAAATTGAAAAACCCAGTCAACAAACATAATTTTCCTCCTAGGTTGCAAGAGGGAAATTACATAGTGTAAAACCCGCTACCCATGGGTATTACCCATTGTAATGCACAAGCAAAACAGTATTATGAATTTAAAAATATGTAAATCACAAGTTGTAGGAGTGTTGGAAGGTGTTTATACCTATCCTTAAGAGCAATTGGGATGGAAATTATGCTTACTTCACTTGGAGGGGTCTTACACCTATACCTACATACGTAAGCATAGTGTCCCTCCCATTCTTAAAGAGTAGGACCAAGATCCCTCCTCTTTTCTAGGATGTAGATATGTAAGGTACCTTCCAAATATCTGTAGATGTAAGGTACCCTCCAAATACACTAAGAAATTTTCTCTAAGAGCATGCCGAGTGGCAGCCCCCATTTGAGCATCTAACACTATTGGCACATCCAAGGTGTAGCGTGGTGGTAATTTCTCTTGCATCCTCACCAGGCAAACTTGAAAAAAGTGGGCTGAATAAAGTGATAGACCATTTAAATCTTACCACCTGGGCCAATCATTATGATTGCCCAATCAAAAACAGTCATTTGCTTTTACTGGCCTTACTGAAAAGGCATTGCTACGAGCATCTCCACCTGTGCTAAGTAGGTGACTCCAGACAGTAAAATTTATTATGAAAAAGTCAAAATGTGCTAGTTTAGCTCAGGAAATTGGTTTTTCTTCACGAAATGCGTGCAGCTTGCCGTGGCTGGTAAAGGGCGCAACACATTTGTGCACCTCCAAAAGAGAGTGTAATAAATTGGACCTGACTGCGGCGCAGTACTTCTCATTGTTCGATCGTAATGATTGGTCGAGGTGATTTGCTATTAGTAGTTACCACGTATATGCAGTTCCAGTTACAGTTTAAGTGGTGAAAGAAAGCTAAACTTAGACATTTAATTTTATTATCTAGAGTGACAAATTGAGCACTGGTGTAGATGCTCTAACATGGGCATATTGATGAGCCCAATGCAATTTTACACTACCAATTTGATTGTAACACTTCAGCCACAACATACTGGAAAGGCCATTTTACTCCTGCCATTGGGCATGCTGTGAGAGCTTTAGAGTCTTGAAGATCTGAGCCAAAACCTACATGTGGAGGAGGCACTGACAGGCAAGACTACAGAGTCTGGTCCTTCCTTCCCTCCTTTGCGCGGGTGATTCCGTGATTTCGATCCACAAACTTGTGGTAATGGAATTTTAATGAAAGTATTCCCCAAACTCAGAATTGGGTTTTCTGATGTGTATCTCATCCACTCCTATCTACTCAGCGCTACTTTATACCATCGTCTACTCTGGCGGGCATTCTATGGCCAGAGCTGACAATGCAAGGATTCTACCTGATCAGTTAGTTAGTTACTAGTAGGTGATTAAGTAAAAGGGTGAGGACGCTAATTAGCTCAGTTATCTCTCTAATCAAGAGTCCTAAACACACAATTTGGAGTGACACAATCTTCCTTTTATTGCTCATACCATACACCCAGCAAACCCTATTGTACATGATCTGCTTGCTGGTCTGCCTGTGATTGAACTCTAATTTTAAGTGGGACTTAATCTGCTTTGACTAATCTACTTCAAGACCACTCATGGGTTGTTTTCTTTTGGGTTGCTGTGGCTATTTGATTCTGCAAAAACCTATGTTGAGTTGGTACTGACATTCATTCATTTCAGCAAATTTTCATTGTCAGCAATAGTCTTGCCATTGTATTTGCATTTACAAATTTAAAAAAAAATGAAAATAAAACTAAAGCCAAAACATTCACAAATTTATTGTCCACACGGATTCCACGAATTGTGCAATTCAAAAAATTAAAAAATGAAAGAAATTTACCCAAAAGTGAGAACATAGCTAAAGTAGATTTCTTTTATTTGATTTGTTTTCCCCACTTAAAAGCTACTAATTACTTTGCTCAAACTCTTTGCATGCTGCTTTGCTTTTTAATGCATGTAGCACTTTGGTGACTGAACACTTGTTTGCTTTGTTGCATTGTTTTGGGGCTTTACTAGCAGTGTTTTTTTTTTGTAGTGAATTTTCAGACGTTGTTTTTCATCATCCTGATGCAAATTCTCTTTTCTTTTCCAAAATAATCAATTTGTTTTTTCCAAAAAAAGTTGTCACATTACAACTTTTTCTTTTTGAGACAAATTTTGTTGCTTTTGTTTGCAGGAAAAGTTGGGAATTGTTTTTTTGGGTTGTAAATATGAATAATTTTGCAAATTTGTGGGAAAAAATAGCAATTTTTTGACATCACAAAATTGAAAAAAATCCCCTGATTTTGACTGAGTTTTTAGTTTTGGGGCCATTTTTTGGGTAAGTTTTGTACTGTTTGAAGTTTGAACCATTTTCCAAAAAGTTGTCGCCATTGATGCTAAATATTTCTTGCGATGATGCTCATTGTTTTTTTATTTGAGAAAATTTTGTTGTTTTTTCCAAAAAAATTCCCAAAAGTTGTCGCCATTGATGCTAAATATTTCTTGCGATGATGCTCATTGTTTTTTTATTTGACAAAATTTTGTTGTTTTTTCCAAAAAACATTGGGATTTTTTGGGAAATTCTGTCTCCTAGTAACTTATACATTAGAGTAATTTTGCTAATTTTTGGAAAAAAACGCAAAATGTTTGATAACAAAAAAAATGAAAAAGAGAAAAACCCTGATCATGCGACATCAGAAAACTGACCCCAAAAAACCACAACTTTTAATGCTGAGTTGAGGTGGAAAATTTGGAGAGGAGGATTTAATGAAGAAAACAGTGGTCAGAAAAACACTTTTGCAATGCTTTTGGACTAGTCGTCGTCGTCGTCGTTCATCAGGTCCTTGTGAAAAAACTGGAAGAACCAATCTTTCTTCTTTCTTCCCCAGGAGCTCCAAAAGCTCATGGGAATTCATTCCACTTCTTCTGAATTTCGCACATTGAAGTTCATACAGCAAAATTTGTGAAGACTTGGGTAACTAGTTTTGAAGACAGAAGAACTGAGAAACCAGACACAAAATTTTTATTGGAGTTTTTTTTCTTTCTAGTACCAAATGGCAGTTCAGGTGGTGACGAGCATGGCGATCATTACAGCAGCGACGACGCCTTGTAGCAGCGGAGCTACTATTACGCAGAGAAGAGTCTCCTCCTCCTGTAGTTCAGTGCCATCGAGAATGGTAGTAGGGCTTGAAATTGGCTCCAAAAGAAGAATAGGTTCTTTATCTCTCTGCAATCCTCAAATACGAAGTGCGGGAATATTGAATAGCTCAGAGTTTCTCCGCGAGAAATGCTCTTTGGCGCTTGGCAACACGGTGTGTCGTCAAGCTGTTCAGGCTTTATCTGATACTGAATCTGCTGAGGGACATGTAACCATCGTTGAAGACTGTGAGTACTTGAATAAAATCTTTCTGTGGTTTTGAACTCTCTCTCTCTCTTCCTGCAGTTATTTGCTTACTTTGGACCCTGTTTTTCTATCGTTATGCGAGAACCCGATTTATGAATTCTCAGTTGCTGCTCCTCTTTTTTTAGCTTTATAAAGGTGTGTTCGTTACAGCTCACAAGCTGCATTACAATTCTTGCTGTACATATTAGCCTCGCCCAGTTAGTGTTGAAGGCAAATCTTTACTCTATCCAGAACCCTAATTTATTGCTTTCCCTTGAAACAGCGGAGACTTTTGATCGACTCTTGCAAGAAGCAGGGGAAAGACTGGTATCTTTCTTACCTGTAATTCTCTTTTGTAAGATGTTGTCTTAGGCTTTTGGAGTAGCTGCGGCTCTGAACTGTTGTGCATTTTCAATTGCAAAAGGGACACGCACCATAAGCTGCTCCAGGCCAGGGGGAGTTTCAAGCTTGACGATTTTGCCCATGTGAAAAATGTTTGCATTCTTCATGGCACATTCGCTAAAAGTGCCAGGAACATCAACTGTGTTTTCTCTTCACATCATCTTCTGAAGTCCATTAGAGATATAATGAACCAACCCTTTTTCTCTTAAGAAGTTGTGTACCTGATTGCATTTAGCTCTTGATTGTTGGGGTGTGTTCCTTGAACACCTAACCTAAGGCAAAATCATGGGTTAGATCTACCAGCACCCAGGTTGTGGAAAGTGATATTTGTATCTCATTATTTGGAGGATTAATATTCAGAAACCTGTTCAGTATCATATACTTTGGAGGATCACAAAAGCTGTGTGAGATGTGTACTACACTGTATGATGGTGGATGTTCAGTGGGTCCTTTTGTAATTCACCTATTTTGGGTGCTGTTTATTTTGATGCAGGTTGTGCTTGATATTTCGACCAAAACATGTGGACCTTGCAAGATAATATTTCCCAAGGTGGTGCAGCTGAGTATTGAGTATCCAGATGTAATGTTTCTGAAAATCAATGGTGACACTAGTGCTGACACAAGGGTAAGTCCAGAGCTTTTCCTTGTGTTGCACAGTTTCAGTTACATTTGAAAAGCTATGGCAAGCAGGTGTTATTATTGCAGCTCTTGAGTTCTATCTGCGGGTTAGCTTTCACTTTTGTCTATGCCAAGAAGAGGGTTCCTGATATTGAAGTAATAGTAGTGTTTGTGTTTTCTGGGGTGCTGAATTATATACTCTGCACACTCTGATTGAGCTTGAGGTTGACTAATTTGAGTACTGTCCCAGGTATGTATAGCACATTCTGGGGTCCCTAATTTACCTTTTTCTCGCATGAGATGAATGCAGGCATTGATGAGAAAGTGGGGTGTAAGAGCGGTGCCCAACTTCAGGTTTTTCCGAAATGGTGAACTTGTGCACTCGCACACAGGAGCTAAATTGGATGAGCTCAAGGCCCACCTAGAGAGCCACAATAATGCAGCCATCAAGACATAAAATCTTGTACATAACCTGATTGTCTCCTTGAATGTTCAATGATTTGAAGTGCATACAAACTGCACAAGTTTCCAACATTGGTTCTTGTGATTTTGAAGTGTGTTTGATTGGTTGAGAGTAACTTGGACCAGGAGTGATTGCAATGCACCCTCTGCACCAGTGATTACATGCTGAGGTCTTGTTAATTTGTGTCTCCGGTCTCACTAGCAACTTGGAAGGTGAAGGTTCAACTGTGTATGTAAATTCATTAACTTCAAATCTCCAGAGGGGGTGTTAAAATGTTCCAGACTCGCAAGGTGATTGTCCCAGTACAGTCCCTTGTACAAGTCAATGGTAGCAGTCTTCTTAGCTGGGGCTGAATGAATCAAGCAGTCCACCTATCCCATTAAGCAGTCCTTATTCCTCTGAAATTTCATTTGTAGGTTGAGGTCATCTGACTGAGCATATCAATTCATGACAGTGTCACTGAATCCTCACTCGCTGAGCTCAAAGGTCAATGATCTTAGCAGCAGTTGGGTATCTTACTCACTGAGGCCACCAAAAAGGGATTTCATGTCATTTTGTCACTTGTTCTCCTTATTGCTGATTTGTGGCCTTGATGTCCTGAACATGGTGCACAAGTGACAAAGGAATAAGTTACTTGGTAAGGAGGAGCATAGTACACCAAGTTCCAGCTTCCAGTTAACAATTGGTCAGAAGTATTTTCTCTAATGAGGAGGACAGCAACTGACAAACTACACATGTAATCACAAAGGATTTAATTTTCTTACGCTGACTGTTGAGACTGGGTGGAGTTTGTTATGGCAAAGTATTTAAGTCCCAGTCTTCTGAAAAACACAGAAGAAGATAAACTCATTCAGGATTCTTATCTCAACAAAATCACAAAACTGAATAGAATTTGCAGTGTTCTTATATAAACAAAATCACAAAATTGAATAGAATTTGCTGTATTTCAATCTTTTATGTGAAAATTGCACCTGACCTGGCCCTGACCTGGCATGCAATTTTCATCAATTGGGACACTTGCAGATTATGGGTCAAGGTTCATTTTTCTCATTGGGAAAATGTCTAACATTATTCAGCCAGGGCCTAGCTAGTATATTGAGCATCTCACCTGCTGAATTTCATTTGAAGTTCTTGCAATTCCTGACAGGAAAAGACTCATTGTCACCATTGGTTTTCAGAAACAGAACATCTGAACTTTCAACTACAGAAGTTCAATGTTATTTTATAGATGGCATTCAACCTGAATCTTTTAAAACTCTTTTGCTCATTGGCAAGTTTGGCATATGTGTATCTCTCTGCTTTTGCCATAAACCCTGTGTCTGTTGCACCAGTCCTCCCAGCGAGATCATGCACAATTTGCACCAAACATGACATACCCTTGTCCAATTCTGGGAACTGCCACCCAACAGAATCGTCAGATTGTCAACTACAGCAAAAAATTAGCATCCTCATCTCCTAGAATGGAGTGGGAGAACTCTACAGGTCTAATGCTGCTCTGATAAGGGGTTAGAACTCATCAGAACCCAAAACCATTGCATGGTCTGACAATAGGAGTTCTGCAATGTATCGGGCAATGATGGACACACAGGTTTCATTGTAGCTAACTGGAGAAACTGGATAGTTGGTGGTACTCAGTTGACTGTGAGCTTTTGAAGTTGATTCTGGGACAATGTGCAGGAAGCCGAGCCAAACTTGATTCTGGTGATAACCAAAAGTGCCGGGCAATGCCCAAGGCTGTGGGCATTACTGGAACAATGGCCTGTGTGAGGTAGGTCTGATTCCTGCCCATAGCCTGGGATGGTACCACCCTCTGTAAAAATGACATGGGGCATTTTAGAAAACGGAATGCGTTTTCTGAAATTTCCCCACAGGTTGTTTGGCTCTGTAAGTTCCGCTCTGTAAGTATGTGTGCACACACTAAAATCTGTGCAGAGGTTTTCACTAACTTGTAGAATTTTTCCAGCATAAACGGAGTGTGCCATACCCTCGGTAAAATTCCTTCCGCTCAACAAGGGGTGTGCCACACTACGGCCTTGTCATTTACATTAAAAAGTATTACAGGCAAAAGAAAAATTAAGGAAACTCAAATATGTCACCACGCAAAAATATAATCCTCAAAAAATCCTCTAATATAAACCAAAATCCTTCAAGATATTATTATAACTCTGTCACTAATCTCATGTTTCAACACAAGCCAAAAATTTCATCTTTCAAAAATCCTCATATAAAAATAGATCTATTACCTAGGGGCCCAAAGTCCATTAAGCTACTATACTCTATAATGAATCTAACATAATATCCTTGCCTTGTTGGTAGGCAGGGCCAAACAAAGGGGTGAAGCCCCAGAATAAGGGCCAGTGTGCGCTGGAGCTGAGTGCAGGTCTGATTCTGGTAAAACCATTTCTGTTCCTTAAATAGCCTTAAGTACGAAGTTCCTTATTTCTGAGGAAGCTTATCCAAAAGGTGCCCCCTCTCATATTAAATGAATCACAGTTTTCTGTTTTTGAAAGGCAAAAATTCTACTGGATCTTTATGCTTGGGAAGGGAAATTAAACAAGGAAATTGAACGGGACTGTTCAAATTCCTCCCACAACAGGAGCCCCATCTCAGTCCTCTTACCCTACACATCAAAACTTGGCAGCAATTTCCTAGTGCATTGGGAGGAGCCACGGTTACCAATTGTAATATCTCCTCTGCTGAGAGGAAGCACTTTCCGTTTTGGGGGCTTGTGGGCCGGGCATTTCGTTTTTGAAGTGCCTACATTAATTTTCTTAAACTTTTTTTTTGTACTGTGAGACCCGGTAGATACCAGAAGGATATCCTCTGATACAAAAATTTGTGTTCTATTATGGTATATCTGGAGGATACCTGTCTGGTAACCTACCCGCCGGGTATCACAGGCAAAAATTTACTGCAACAGTTTTTTTTTTGTGCCAGGTAACGTGGGGGAGGCATTCCCAAAAATTACCAGCTCTCGGCCGGAAAACATTAAACAGGGCAAAAGGGAAATGAATGCAGTCAGTACAAAAGTACTGGTGCGATTTATTTTCCTCCAGTCTGCCCATTTGGCAGGTTTATTTTCACCTTGTCATGCCTAGGCATGTATGGATGGGGCAAATGGGCAGACTGGAGGAAAACAAATCGCAGCAGTACTTTTTGTACTGACTGCATTCATTTTCCTTTTGGCCTGTTTAATAATATTTTGTGGGCCGCTCGCTTCTTTTGGTAATGCCCCTGGGGCTTGACGCTACACTAAACCACAAAACATGTGGACGGTTATTATGGGATTAGGAATACAACAAAGAACGTGTTTTTCTACAATCGGCAAGGAAAGACTCTCTCTCTGCCACATTACTGGGACACGTATGTACTGCAACTTCCTCAATTTGGTAGCCTATACATGGGAAGTCAAACGCACATGGCTCCAACTCTCACCTGCAAGTCTTTTCATCTGACTTATGGTGGGTAAAGAGCATCTCCATCCTCATAAGTAAAATGGCTTGTTTGTTATACTATACCTATTTTTTGGGATGAACCATAGTATCTTAATGAAGCTCTCAAGCACAATAGCTTCATTATTTCATATATTACTGAATTGTAATGTATTTCTAATTGCCCAACACACAAATGATAAAAAATTTAATTATTAGGCCTTACTTATGAGGTCATCCTATATACTGTGGTAAACTGAAATGGCTGTTTTTCATTGGTCACCTATAACGATTGGCATATAGGTGGTGACATTTTATTTAGTCTCTCACTTAACCCCTAAGTGTCAAGGCGAACCAATTGGTCTGGTCCACTTTTCAGTATATTTTTTTACTTACTTTCTCTGATATTTAGGGGTTAATATTGTCCAGTTTGTCTTGTTTATGGGTGGGGATAGGGGGAGGAATATTAACACTCCATGTTGAATATCATAAAAATTGACATGGGACCCAATAAATTAGTACCCCCAGGCCAATCAAATTGGCTCATTGACAAAAAAACAAAAAAAAGTTGGACTTGGTAGCCACCTCCAACTAATTAATATGAAACAGAATAGGTAACCCCCAAATAGGGGGCATGAGTGGAGACGCTCCCTATTGTTGTGGACCCTATGAAGTAGTTCCTCTCTCTGGGCCTGCACAATTTGCAAATGTGACAAAAATGCGAATTCGCCTCCCAGAATGTGAATGTCAAAATTGTCAATGAAATCCCATATGCATGTCAGATTAGAGCAAACTGGTTGGGCTGAATGAACACTAGTTGAAGGATTGATTATGTTGGCATCTGGGGCAGTGCCGGGTAGCTGCAGGTTCTACAATACAAATCCCTTAGACAATTAATTAATTCATCACCGCTGCTTTTGTTGAAATTGGGGCTACTGGGCTAACCAGCCAGCACCCACTTTGGTACCTTTGCCTTTTTGAGTGAGCCCCTCCTCTTAGTGGGCCATATTAAGCCCCAATAATGTTAAATTTGAATTCAGAGACCCTGATTTAGTCTAAGTTTGGGATATGAAATAATGTCCTCGATTTAATCTTCAAAGCATGCGAAGTGATCATTGGTTGGTATACCTACTCTTAATCCTTCCATTTGATCAATTTGCCATAGGATGTAAAATGGCCTATATGTCAACATTGACCCAAGAATTCTCAGTAGTGCCTTCTCCATACCATCTTTGGAGTGGTGGTGGTGGGACGCTAGCGGTGATTGTCAATGAACTAAAAGAATAATCTGTGACTTTAGTTGGGAAGGTCTTTTGAGTTAGGGAGGGAATGGAGACTAGTGGTCACTTTAGATGATAGTCCAATGTTCAAAATCCCAAGGATAAATTTGAACCTTTGAATTGGACCCTTGTTCACATTAATTAAAAAGAAAAAAAAAGGGTACAACAATGGTGTCTAAAGGCATAGGGTCCCATTGGTATCATGGGACACACATGACATAGGATTAGGTTGACCTTTATTTCCTTTTCTTTTCCTTTCTCTTCATTTTTTTTTCCTTGCTTGTTGCCTCCTACTACACACACTATGGATGAATGCGGGCACAAGATATTGGCACATACAATGGATGAACATGGGCACAAGATATTAGCAGTCCTAGTTTTTTCTATGTCCATGCATCACGCAATTGCACAATTGGTCTCATTGCAATGAGTAACTATTACACAACATTGGAGTGTGATCAATGCATTTTTTTTTTTCAAGGTTGACATGTCACCAATAGTTTGAAGCATATGGAACTATGAGACTATGGTTGGATACATGAAGAACCGAATTTTTGGGAGCTTTTTAAAAAACAATGTTTTGACAACTTACAAGGTTAAGTTATGACACATTTCATGCTTAGATTAGCATTTCAAGTCCAAGTCTTAAGTGAAAGAATACAAATGTGAGAGAAAACATCCTTGTAAAAGTTAAAGTAGCAATGCCTCTTGCAAGATTGGGTAAAGGAAATTCATTGCAAATGTGTTGAGAGATGTATGGCATCGTAAAAGGTATGGCATTAATTTTAGTGATAGAATTTTGTGCAACAATTAAAAAACATTTGAAACCATTGATAATACCTAAATTGACTAGAAATAAGATTAAATAAATCAATGCTAGTCTTTCAAGCTTACATAAAATTCCTTACATTCTAAATGCCATAAATTGTAATCATATAATAATTATTGCACCTAAAATATATCCAAAATCATATTATTATTGCAAAGGTTTTTACTCCACATTGATTCAAGGAATTGTAAATGCAAAGTGCAATTTTTGGGGTTATGATTGCCAGTGGGCATGTAATATTCATGATTGGGTTTTTTTTTTTAAAAGAAAATTTTGGAAATCATGTGATGAGGGACAAGTTCTTACACTACAAGTTGATGGGAGATGTTGTTTATTCAATGTGACCATGGTTCTATTCTCCTTCAAAGGTGAGATATATGGGTTACCAAGATATCAAACACATTGGAATTTTATATGATCCAATACAAAAATAGTAATGGAAAGAACTTTTGGAATGTTAAAAGGAAGGTTAAAATTATATTTTAAAAAATACATATTCCATTATGCCACATGTTGAATTTGGTGACAATTTGCATATGTTTGCATAACATGTGCATTGTTAAGTTTGATGATTTTGATATGAATTGGGCTTTGGAGGCTAAAAAAGAAACAAAAATAAAATAAATTCACCATTTTGCAACATCAAAGGAATTGATATTTTCAAAGTGGATGAAAAATCAATTAAAAAAATGAAAAGGTTATAAAACTTAAGGATAATGTCGTAACTTTAATTTTGGGCTCGCGACCAAGGCAAAGGGGTTACAAGGTTGTGGGCGAAAAGGAAGCTCGGGAGTCACATCACATACTCTTGGGAGTGTAAAAAAGTGTGAGGGAGTGAACCTTCACACTCCCAAGGTAACTCCCACTTTGGGAGATGGAGTCCCAGTGGACTCCCAAAACTTCAGAGAGCGATTTCAAGGGTCAAAACTCAATGGCTTGTGGTGCTTTTTATATTATTGAAAGCTCTTGGAACGCAGATGTTTTAAATGGGCTCGCATTGCTCATTTGGACATTTGAAACATAAGTTATGGCCAAAAGAAGGGCCAAGAGTCAAATTGCCAATTTGACTCCTGACCAGAAAAAGTCGAGAATCGACTTGATTTACTTAGCTACAAACAATGTGCGACATACTGTTGGAAAACTCTCAACGAGAGCTACAACTTCGCTTTAGGTCGCACCTCAATCCGAGGTCTTCTCACAAAGTTATGGGGCTCCAAAGTCGCAAGAGTCCCAGTTGGCGCAATTTTGGAACTTCCATTCGGGAGTCCCAAGATAGAAAAACCATTTGGATGTAGGCCATGTGGAGAGGTGCAGAGTATACTATAAGGGGGAAGGTGGTGGCTTCCCCCAAGTCCGGGCCGTGGTGAGTCTTGTGTGTCCATGTTGCTCATGGCTCGTCCTAGCACCAAAGGTGCTCCAACTATGCACTAACCACCTTGTGTGGGTTGTGTGCAGGCCCGTGTGAGTGAGTGAAGCTTGTCAACTCTTCCTAGTCCCATCCCGGAGCTTTGGCATGCCCCTCTACCCCTCAAAGTGTTGTGAGCTAGGGAGCGTGCCCTAACTCCTCCCCCTTCCGTTGTCTTGTACTTGGATTCACTTTTGAGTCCTTCAAGGAGTTGGGAGTGCGTTAGATAATGGATGATGATAGGATTGACATGGAAACCATAAAACATCAAGATGTAGATGCAAATATGACAATCATTGAAGTTAATTTGAAAAAATGGCAATGTTGTTTTTTCAAATATATGTGATTTTGGGTCAAATTTAGATGAATGATTCAAAGCTCAAATGTTATGTAATCTATAGCTTATTTATGAAACGTCCAATTTGGACATTTATATTTTTGAATAAAACATTGATTGTTACAAATTGTTGTGTTATTTTCAAACATGGTTAAAACATGTTCTTAATAATGATTTTCTACCTTTTGTTTTGTTTTCTATTTTCATTTGGAATGAAAGGTTTGTCTAAGTGCTTTTTATTATTGTCATTTAAAAAACCATTATCAAATTTTGTTTAAAATTTTGAACTATTTACAATTTCATTGATTTCATTTGCAAATCACTCACCTAGTTCATATATTTTTGCTTCAATGTTATCAAGTGTCTAATGCATTATAGAAATTAATGACAATTCATGCAATCTTGTTATCCTTGTGTTGTTTATAAATTTCATTAAACTTTTGCTTGCAAGCAATTAGAATATTTGAAAATCAAGAATTCAAGCCAACATTTGAATATACAATTTGAGCATGTATCCACCATTAAAGAGGAAAACAATTAGGGTCAAAAACCATGCTTCATGAGTTGGAAACATGCTTTGAAATAGAGAAATCAAGGTTGCCTTACATTGATAAAGCAAATGTTATTCATGTCAAAGGTTAAGGCCTTTTAAAGGCCCAATTGGCCCAACTTACCCTTTTGTTTTTTTTTGTTTTTTGTTCTTATTTTATTTTCAAAAATTCTATCACTAAATTCACGTTTCAAATCTGAAAAAAAAATACCTTAAAAAAATTCTATCAAAACAAAACACAACTAGAGGGTTTTAAATAAATTAAAATTACTTTGTTTTTTCACATTTTTGGCAAACTCAAGGTCTATTTTTCCTTGCGGTGAATTTATATGTGTTATTTCACCATTCACCCAAATTTTCCTAGCCTTCTTATTTTTGTCACTTCCATTTTCATCACAACCACAACTACTTTTTCTTTTCTTGCTTTCTACTCGGTGGTAAGAGGGGATAATTTAGGGATTTATTATAAATCTGAATCTCCTTCAACTTGTGAAAATGCACATTTCAATCTTTCATAACTTGTGCTTTCTATCTTCATTTTTGAAATACTTTCATTTCTTGCAGTGCAAAGGTTGGAAATGCATTATTTCGAACAACAATTTTGTGTGGATTTGCAAATCCATCCATGCCAACAATAAATGTGCTAAAAAATGGAATGGTGAATGTGCATTCAACAATTTCCATTTTTGCAAAACTTTAACTTTAGCAATAGCAAGAGTTGGACCCTACCTTGAATCTTGGTTCTCCAAAGGATGAGTCCCCTTTGAGCTCCATTTTGTTGGATCATCATCTAAATTCTCCTTAATGAGGTTCTAGCATATTTCATTTTCCAAATGAAAATTACTGTGACCCAAAATTATGGCTTAGATTAAGTGTGAATAGAAAGGGTCTTAATTTTAAAAGTCGCTATTTGTGCACCACGTAGGATGAATGGTGTATCAAGAAGAAACATTTTTGCATTGTATTCTTGTCCAATAGCTAACCACTATGTATTAACCATCCACATGCTTACTAACCACAAAGTGCCTTACCTACTAACCTATATACGTAATAATTACTTACAATCCATATTTAATTTACATATGACATTTACCCATTTACATAAATAGTTACCTAGGTGGCGTGAGGTAGAAGTGGAAGGCTTTATAGGAGAGGTTATCAAGGTTAGTCACCACCCTAAATATCATTGTGTGGCATTGTAACAAATGTGGGTGGATTACATAACCATCCTTAGGAGAATCTCAACACTTTGATTGGATATCAAGTTGTGAGTTACAACCCATAACCTTTGATGTGCATTTCATTAGTGGCCTACTAATAGCACAAGGTACAACATTTAGTTCACATTGGCCCAATGTGTTTATAATTGCTTTCAATTTGGATGAAAAGAAAGTACATCTCAATCGTCTGTTATGTTTGGTAACTAGCATCCTTTCATTGGTTACGTAGTCCATAAAGTTGTACAAATGAGTATGTAATAATAGTTTGGCAATTGAGACCATGAAATTGAATGCATTCATGTCAGGGTTGAAATTCATAAAAATAAATGTATTGTGGCTATCATTGGATCTTTGATCTAGGCTTTACACAAAATGTTCATGAATAAATGTATATATTTGAGAGAAAGATTAAGAAGAGCTTCATTTGATGAAAATCCAAATTAAGGCATTGCATGGAAAGTTGAGCATTTTGGAACAAAACTAAGATGAAATATTGCATACTTAAATTGTATGCAAGAATAAGGAGGTTAATTCAGTGTCCCTACATTGGTGAAATGTGTATGTACCATACTTGCTTAGCAACTTTGACATTTATTATATGATTTTCAAAAATGTTAATCAAATTCTCAATTTTTTTCAAATGGTTTTTTATAATGAAGGATGCTAAAGAATCTTTTTAAATATTTGGTAATATTTTTCTTTCCAACATGGAATCTTCAAAATTAATCAATTATTCAATATAAATTAGTGTTTTTTTTCAAAGTTTTGAGGTATGTGGGTTGGTGATAATCCACAAGAGACCTAAGCCAAATTTGGTTACATGCTAGAAAAGGAAACAAAAAAATAAAGATTCATGCTATGATTTGGCAAATGGTAAAACTTATTGTCTACATATGGCTAGTTCAATTTTTTTTTCTTCTGAAAATGTGTTAGAAAAAATGGTATTGCCAAAAGAGTGTTATTTCCAGTGGCAAGGTCGAGAATCAATGTTTATTTTTGGGCAAATTTTCATCACTTGATGATTCAAAAAAATCTAATGTGATTCATACATAGGATTTTTGTGGAAAAAAATATGCCAAAGGCCAAAGAGTTTGAGGAAGAAAATTGAAAATTGTTATAATTAGACAATAGATTCCAATAGGTTGCCAAATTTGGGTAATTACTCTTGTGGATAATTGTTGATGTGGTTACATCACAAAATTGACAAAGGAAAACCCTGATATGAAAAACAATAAAAAGTGAAATCCCATTCGTGGGTTTAAAAATGTAAATAAAATTCTAGCAACATTCCTTTATTTTGGCCTCAAATGAATAGGTACATAGAAAGAAATTTTGCTTAGGAAAAAAATGGAAAAAATATTACTAGTAAAAGGCAAGTAAATCATCTTTCATATTTAATCATTGGAATGTGTTATAGGTTGTAACTTGTGTTTAGGTCAAAACCAATGTTTGTATTGGTATCATTATTTCGGTATATTAGTTTAGCACAAGTATTGCAAGGTTTAAAAATGTGAAGAACCAAGATGGTATGATTAAAAAAGAAAAAGAATATACCTAACTATTCTATATATGAAAGAAATGCCATATACAAATATATTGTGGGAAATGATATACTAGCTAGCATACCATAAGTGGTTGGTATAAATATATAATAGGTATCCCATTCATATAGAATTAATCTATTCATAATTCACATTTAACATGAGACACATTCACCATCCAACACATGGAACAACATTGATAGATTCGAGCTTCAATATTCATGTTTTTATTGCTTGCACATCCAATAGAAGGCGAATGAGATGCACAAAAATAATGCCCAAAATGCAAAATGGCAACAATAAAAAAACACAAGAAACAAAAAAATGTTGAAATTGTGCATAAATGTCTGATGTTAGTTCAAAAAATATACTTCTTAAAAAAATCAATATGAATCATGAAGATCCACTACCTAACTTCTAGAATTGAAGTCCCACTCATGGGAGTTGCACTTCAACAATGAACATTCAAGAAGATAATTTGCAAAAGACAAAGTGGAGACAAAAGTAACACAAGAGACAAAAATCATGTTGCAATTGTGCATTTTTTAACGTTAATTCAAGAAAATATACATTTTAGATAAATCCACATGAATAATGAAAATTTATCACTTAACTAGGAACTATTTGGATTGTCATAATCATAGTTTTTTTAGATTGTAAATGAATTTTAAGTGTAAAGTCATATTCAACATTAATAACAATTTTTTAATTGTCCATGTTGCAATAGACTTTAGGGAAAATCATATTAAAAAATTATGAATGAAATTGTTTAAAATATGCACAATAAAAATTTAAAATTTGAGAAAGTGATTTTTGAAGTTTCAAGTCACCAAGAGAGGGAGAAAAGAAGAAGTAAAGATCACTAATCATCCCTAAGTTTAGTTTTCATTGTGGAACCAAAAAGATCATGATTAAAGGTTTGTACTTTATTTGTGGGTTATAGCCAGATTTGGCTAAACCTTCCTATGGATGATTGCCACTTTGGCTACACACAAAAATTCCTTAAAAAGCCACTACTTCTCATTACCATACTAAATTATTCTCCGTATCACGCAAGAAGGTGAAGGTACCAGTTGGGTTGCATAGGTGCTGGTTCACGGTGCGCCCACAGGTTCAAACAAAATCATGTGCGATGATGAAACGTGAAACCTGCGACATGGTTGGTCGGGTAACCTGAATTAAACTGAAATGGATCATACCAGCAGCAGTCTAGAGAGTACTGGTAGGTCTCCAGCTATCACACACACATATCGGTTCTAAGTTGAAGCCAAAATCCAAGACTTGCGGGGAGGTTCGAAGTCGAATCCAGAAGTATGCCCCCGGAAATTACGGGGAGGTAAGAGGAGTAGGTGTGTGTCATCTAGAAGAAATGTAGGAAACGTGAGGAGAGATGGCCTGATCATGCCTTGAGTACGAACAGTATTAAAAGGTGTACTTTTACAAAGAGCTAGCCATTGGAGCTAGCCATTGGATCCCAGCCAGCCAGCCAGCCTAACTTGCCTCTGCCATCCCAAACACGAAAAGAAATAGAATATTAGCATTAACAAACGTTATAACAACATTTCAACAAAAAATCGAAATAGGATAAAAGTACTAGGTAGTTAAACACCCTCAGAGTCTGGACTCTGCAACAGGCACCTTGTGGCTGCAAGGTCAAAAGAAGCCAGGTGTGGGAGTACACAGTACACTCCTACCCCGCTCCCAGTCACCCCCACTCAGTTAGGTAGGTACGTACTTCTAATGATTCCTTAAAAAGTGACCCAAATTTTGATGAGAACAGGACTCAAAGAAGCAGGCAAGGAGAGAGCCGTATTTGGCCCCAGGACCTCGATTGGCAACAAAGATGCTTCAGCTCCAACAATTGTTTGCTATTGGACAGCCCATGTTGCAGTCTTTGATTGGCTAATGACATGGGTGTTGCTCAACGAACTCCCAAATGTTTCATCGCCACTTTCATTCGACTTGCTTAAATAAATATCATCATACAGAACTGAGATTAGGGTTAAGGCTAGTTGCTTGGCTGAGGCAATTTTTCCTTTTAGTAAAAAGCTCTGTTGGTGCTTTGCCTCCTTGTCCTTAGTAATTTGTAGAAAATGTATAGGGTAAAGCCTGAATCCGTGGGCTTCACAGGAATAAGGGCCTGTGCAAGGCCGCAGGCTTTACTGGAATAAGGGCCCACACAAGGCCAAGCCAAGCACAACACTGATCTGGTTAAAGCCCACAGCCTAGGGCTTTGATGAGTGTAAAGACCTGCTCTGATTTTTTCGCCTTTTCCCATGATACTCATCAGGTCTCACTAGTAATAAACAAAATTCAACAGATGCAGGAAAAAATACATTCGGTAGCATGCCCTTTGATTACTTAAAAAATTCAGAGTAGGTCTTTATTAATGTTGCCCAGTTCTTGATTTCAAAAGAATCTTTGATCTTAGTTCTAACTCTTTTTTTGTTTTTAAAAAAATGGATTCTTATCTGTTCTTAACATAGGTTCCTTGGATTTCTAAAGCTTCTAGTTCTGGTCATTTTCACAAAGAATTTAAAACCAATTTAAAGACCAGCTTTGGCTCCATCTCCATTAGACATGATTAAAATAATAATAATAATAATAATTTTTTTGTGTAATATTAGTTTGTTCAACAAATGCACATGGTTCAAAATATAGATTATGAAATATTAATTATGTGCAACCCATCAAATGCAAATAGCATGCCTAAAATGTAGGGCCAAGCTTATACTGTTTTTCAAAAAAAGTTGTACTTATCTATGTAAGGAACTTGTGTAAAATGGGGTAGCACCCCAAGTTCAGGTTCTAATTTAATCTTGAAAAGAGATTAGTTGCCCAATTAAGTTCCAATGACGATTCCAATAAAACTCAAAACCTCTAGTCCAGAGACCCAGAACCTTGATTATAACCTAAACGTACATGAATTCTAAAACTTGCCAACACTGATTTTTCCATCTATTCAAATTTCTCCCCCAGCCAAAAATGTGATTTGATGTCCTATTGAATGGCGTTGGTTTGTTCCATGCATACACAAGTTGGGATTTTATCTCATACGCATGGAATGAATATCAAAACATTAAATAATGTGGAATATCCATTTCATAGGATATGATTAAATCTTAGATCTTAGTTATAGACTCTTCAAAATCCTCTTTCTAAAGCATTGAAAGTCACTTTGTCCATAATGGGGAAAGACCAAAAGAAACATTATTGATCAATCTTACCAAGTTTTCAAACATCACAGGTTAGAATAGGTGGAAATTATTACAGACCAGCTAGTGGGATAATGGATCTATAGCAAAATGAAGAAGAAGAATTGTATTATTAATAGTTCACATTTACTTCTTATTACAGAGAGAAAAGTAGCTGAAGGCAGAATCAGGGAAGGAACAAAAGCATTACTTAAGGCTCTTTGGGAATTCCTAAACTTTTCTACTTTCCTCTCTAAGCTGTAGCCAAATTTGCTAGGTCCTCTTTTGGATGATGGCCAACCTACCTCACAATTTTTTTCAAAAGAACACGAATAGCAACACAAGTTTACATCTCAGATTGGTCAGAGCTTTTTTAGTTAGCAAGTTAGTATGAAAGATTGACATTTCTTTAATATTATATGCTGTTGATTTTTATCGTGTTACATAGAAGTAAGGTATGTGTGGCAATAACCTCTTTTGCAAGAATGAATCAGGTTGTTGTATGGCACAAGGTGAGAACAGTCTCCCTTGCATATGAAATTAAAATAACTACTTGTGAAGCATGATTGCCTATGGGCACCATATGTTTTGCATTTTCATTAAGTTCTGCAATGCTACTTGCAGTGTTGCATGCCTGAGCTACTAGGTTATGTAGTATGGTTGGTGATGAAGCTGGTGAGGATGAGTCTAAAGAGTAGGAGAGTGCTATGTAAGCAGATTAATTTTGTTCAATGTTATGTTCTCTCCTTGTTACTTCAATCCTTCACCTAGGATTGTTATGTCAATGTAGCAAGTCTTATTAGTATAAGGCTGAAATTGCGATTCAGTGAAAAAAATAAATTGTTTCCTCATCCATAAACATGAAATTGGGACTAAAAAAGGTCGGAGAACCACTTAAACCAATCAATGAATGTACTTAGTCAATAGCTAGTGTTTTAGTTTGTGCTGTGCCTTTTCCCAGTCATACCATCATGTGCACAAATGTCGACCCAAAGCCATTTTACTACCCTAAACTAATATAATATTTATGGTTCTTCATTCAAAACCTGATGTGCACATGTGCCGATGGAAAAGCTCTAAGTGTATGCATATGTTGTAAGTGATGTAAAGCAACATACAAAGAGGAATAAAGTGGACTATTTAAATTTCTAATTTGAAAACCTTCTGCCAACACACTTTCTTGGGACAGGAGCATGGATATGCAATGTTTGTACCCTAAGTCAAATTTCGTTTTTCTTTGTGAAGTGAAGTTGTTGAAGTGTCACATGATCCATAGAAATGTTTTGTCATCACACAATTTTATCTCTAGGTGATATTAGATGTTACAAACATTGTGTTTACTTGTTATCAATGTAACATTAAAAAATAAAATTCAATAAGAAATTTTAGGATTTTGAACGGAGGATGATGAAGAATCCTATGAGGAACCATGGTTCTTCTCTCATTATTGTTCAAGGAATTAGTGTATAATATGTTGCTAAGATACTTGGAAGTCCTTGTGGAAGTGATGGGTGTGTCTTCTCAACTACATGAACATGATGAAAATTTGGGTCAGTTTTCAGAGTTGCATTGCATTGAACTTTTCAACTTCATTAATGTCAAATCATAATGAGTTGACATTAATGAAATCAACCCCAAAAAAATAACATGAATGTTCAATATAAATATTGAGACTTGAAATACAAGAAAAATGAAATTATACTGGTCCACTCAAGGGGATCCCAAAAATATACCTTTTGTATTATCATTAAATATGAGTTTAGAAAAAGATTATTATGATTTTTTTTTGAAAATTCATTTTCCTTTGTGTGACAAATGATATGCAAGAACCAACCCAACATAATCATTAAACATATATTAAAGATTTTGAAATCAATTATAAGAATAACATATCTCATATGACTTGTTCATAGTTGAAGTTCAAATCACTTAATTCATTACTTGTGGATGAAATATATTTGTGATATTTAATTGCCATCCATAATGTATGAAGTTCATCTTCCTTGATGTCCATTATTCACCCAACATAGAAATTTAAGTTGTTTAAAAAAGTTCCTTTGACAATGGATCTTATGAAAGTTCCCTTGAACTAGCTCCCCAAAAATGTGAAAACAAAGTTGATATGTGTTCAACACTATTTTCTATGATGACCTTGCACCATAATGTTATTTACCTTGTGCTTGTTTAAACTTTCTTCATGCCATAAATAAAATTCTTATGTGAATAGATTTAAACAATCATAATAAAGAACCTTAATTGAACCTTACTATATAAAGACATTTTCAAATTGTACATGGTTTGTTATAAGTGTGCAAAATAAAAAATGCAAGTTATTGGGGCATGAAGGTGGTTGCAAGGTAGGGTGGTTCACTTTTTGCGTTGCAATCTAGTTTTTTTGTAGAGTGACATACATTACATGCTATTAATATAACATAAAACAATACTTTTTCAAATTTGTGGCTAGATTTAAATTGTCAACTTGAAGAAGAAGACATCTATTTAAAAAAATTACAACATACATACATTAAATATGTACTAATGGACTTTTGAAGTTGAAAAATATGGATTGGTTTATTGTTTATGCTTTTATGTACATGCATTTTTGTGTATGAATTTTATTTGAAATATATTAGAGCGATTCAATATATAATATGTTAAAACAAAAAGAACATATGTGCAAAACAAATTGCTAGAAAAAAATGTAGCTAAAAAAGGTTATGGACTTTTGAATGAATTTCTTAGAATGGCTATTCTTGACATGGGCTTTTTAGTTCATTAACCACCATGTAATTCCACACTAAATTAATGATATCAAAATAAATTGTCATTTTAGTATTACTATATGGACTTTTAGGGAGTGGAGCATTTGCCAAAAAATGAGCCACCTTAGAGTGCACAAACCTGTTAACAATCAAATTGTGAAAAAAAATTATAAAAAATCTGCTTAGTTTCATATAAATTCCCAATAGGGAACCAAAACAATTACCTAATGCTTAAATGTTTTTCCATTCATGTATCAAATTTAAAGTCAAATGTTGCATGGACTTTTCTTCTATTACTTTTTTCACTTCTTTCCATTTTTGCTTAACAACCTTGCATAAATTTAATATTTGTTGGTTCCAAAGAAGTATAGAAGAATTAAAGCTAATTTTTTTGTCATTCTTGACCCAATCATTTTCTACACATAGACACAAAGACAAATGGTATTTCAATTCATAGTATGTTCAAGAAATTAATTAAATAATTAACACACAATTTTTTAAAAATCCACAAATCAATGTACATTTGTGACTTGTAAAGTTAGAACTCACAAGAATGCAGTAAAATATCCACATTCACTCCATTTCACATTGAAATTAAGATTTTTTTATTATGAGAGAACTAATTCAAAATTTGCAAATTCATAAAAGGTCTCAATTATAGTTTGAAAAACATAATCATTCAAATGAAAATTTGAACTTAAGGTAATTTTGAAGGACATTTTTTAGTTGCATAAGACAAGTTGCAAAGGACATGATTTCTCATAGTGTAAGTTCACCCAATGAACATGTATTTGCATAGAAGAAAACATGTTTTTCTTGTACAAATCATTTGAAATGAATTACATGATTTTATACATTCATTTTGATTACTTAAAAAAAGTCCAATTAAAACAACTTATATAGTCAATTTAAAGGACTCAAAAAGATATTTACATAATATTCAAGTTATTTGAAAATGTTATTTATTAATTTAACAAGACATCATTTTATCCATTGACATAGAACACTCCACTATAGTTGTAATAATTTAAATAGTGAAAGCTATTAGGGTTTAATTAGTTGTGGTGTAGCTAGGGTAATAACTATGCTTTTATAATAGTGTGATTGTATGTCAAGCATGATTTTTTTTCAAATTTTCAGTGCAATCGATGGATCGTAATTTTTTTGATAATTTGTGTTTTAGTCCTTCAAATTTTCATTGTTACTGACAAACAAGTCTATTCCAAGAATATGAATCTTTCTTTATTTTATTTCTCATTTTTAATATTTCTAATGTTCACGAGTTCATTCAATTTGAATATGGCTTGATGCTTGAAACCTTATATCAACATAATTTTCTTTCTAAGGAGTCCTAATCCTTAAAGAGCGAATTCATGTTGGGAGTCCTAGGACTACTCCCTCTTACTCTCACATGCATTATCCTGTGTATGCACAAAGAATCAATGATCTTTTACCCTCACCTTATCTCAATTTTGTGCTTCACCTAATCTTTTGTCAAGGTTCCAATATGTCTTAACTTATACCTAGGAAAGAGTTGTCCTTGTCATTCACACACTACTTCAGTGAGCCACAGTTTCATTGAGTTTCTCAATCTTCTTTCTTTCTTTTTCAACCAAGTTGCATCAATGATCTTCATCACATGCATTAGCTTCAAATCTTTCTTGCTTTCTAAGTCACTTTCTCTCTCCTTACTTTTTTTTGGCTTTTCAATTGTTTTGTTGTGAGGATCCATCACTTCAAGACAAGCACAAAGGTTATGAACTGCAATGAAAAATACTGATAATGCTTTTTGAAACCTTAAACATACAAATGAAAGCAAAAACAACTGATTTAAGAAAAGAAAAACTAAAATACACACTCTTGGTGAATGTGTGTGGTCGGGGCTTAAACACCAACTCTAAACACAAAGAAAAATGACATGACATTGTGGGCTTGAAGATGAAATGCCCACGATGCTGCCCCCAGCCCGCCGCCACCGTACACTTCAATTTTTCACCACTGTGTGTGACTCAGGCTGTCCAGCTCATGCTTTTCAAGGAGTGCTTAAGGGTTGTTGCAAGCTAAGAAGGTTGTGCAAGCTAAGAAAGTTGGATAAAAACTTTCATGGCCAGGCTGCCCACCTGTTCCAAACATTGGTTGGGAGTCAGGGCTGAGGGGGGCCTAGTATGTATCTTTTTGGGTTTTGTAATTCATTGAGCATTGTTGTAACAAACTCCAAACCTGCCCTAGGTCTCCTGCACATTTTCCTTTTTAGTGGCAATGAAAATGCCTGACAAATTGCCTTGGCTGAGTAGGGTACTGATTACAGACCTACAAATATCATCCTCGTGGAAAGGTTTTCAATGTTTCAACTTGCAACCTGGCTGGGACCATCACCCCACAAAATCAACCCAATATGGGCTACTTTTCAATGTAAATTGCCACTGTGCAAATGTTTAGAGGATGAGGGCATGCAAGAGGACGAGTGTTAAATGTAAGCCCAAAATTTCACTAATGCTCTTTTATGCTGCATAAAAATAGATTCAACTTTCAAAGAGCAAGGCTTTATGTGTTTCATAAAGACCATTGTGAAAACAGAACGCCAGCTTGTGGGGCAGAGAAATAACTGCACACTCTATTCTTTGTAGGGAGCCCTCTAGTTGAAAAATTGTAAGAGGTTTCTACATAATTTTCTTGACCACAATATGTCTTATGGCGGTGATCATACACTCGTAATAATGATCACAATGTGTATGTTGAACATGGAATTTTTCTGTAAATTGTTGAATCTGCCATCCCAGACCATAATGTCATAAAATGGCCTTGATCTGCCCATTAGGTGGGGTGCATCACGTAGCTCGTCTGAATGGGCTTTCCTGGCACCTTACCCAACATAATGTTGTGTCGGGCTTGGCTCTTGACCATTGATGAACACGAAAAAGAGAAACAGCATCATGCTTGAGTCACAAAGTACACACCTTGGGTGAAGGAACACCCACACTGGTTCGTACCATGGTAAAAACCTCAAATTTCTTTTCAATTGCTTGTCAGTTGTAAACACTATAAATATGGAAATTTTCCCATCCTTAGACTAAAAGATGGTCTCTAAGTAGTGGTTTTTTCTTTCAATTTTGTATATATATTGTAGCAACAGTGGCGAGTCTCCCAAGACAGATTTCGACTTAATTGGCTACAGTTTTGTACATGATCATTAAGACTGTAGCCAACAGGTGCACCAGTGGTGACACCGCCCCCCCCTCCCCCCAAAAAAACACACCAAATTTTGACAACTTATTTTTGAGAAAAGGGAAATTTTGTGTAGGGTAATGCCCTGGCCCAAGGGCATTGCATGACATAAAAATCTGTCCATTTTCATCAAATTCAAAGATAAATAAATAATTTGCTCACAACCGTGAGAAATAACAGTTAAAAATGAGGTGTGGCATTTCGAAAAATGAATTAAAGCAGGTGAGATAAAGCATTTTCTGAAATATGCTCTGTGAGATCTTACACCTTGTACGCACTCCTCCAACTACACTAAGAATTTCTTTGGAGGTTTTTACATCTAAAATCTGAATCAGTGTTACCATTTGATGATTTTTCACCACAAAAATAAAACAAGAGGTGTGTCATACTGTGGCCTTGCCATTGACATTAAAACCTATCTTAAGGCAAAAAAAGAATCATAAAATCTCAAATAATTCACCACGCATAACTGTAATCTTTAAAAAATCCTCTGAAAGAAACAAAAATTCTTCAAGATATTATTATAACTCTGTCACTAATCTCAAGTTTCAACACAAGCCAAAATATCGTCTTTCAAAAATTCTGGTATACAAAAATTAGCTAGGGGCCAAAACCCCTGGAGCCACTATACTCTATAATGAATATAAACACAATATCCTTATCATGGTAGGCAAGGCCAATAAAATAGACTATCTCTCAGTCCAAATTTCACACTTCCTGGGTAAAACATGGCCTAATTATAAGGCCTTATCACTTGATTAAGAAGGTGAAAGTACCAGTGTAGATGCTAGTTGAACCTGGCCACAAAGTACCTGACAAATTATTGGCAAAACACAGCTAACAAGAAAATGCATGTACAACAAACACCACATGAACGGGAGCAGGGAATGTTTAAAGAGAGTTGCAGGAAAAAGAGGAGAAGACTGCTGGCCACTGTTTTTTTTTGTGGTGTTTATAAAAAAATAAAAACGCCCCGGAGAAACCGTCCCAACCCTCCCCCCATCCCCCCGCTCCCCCCGCCGGACCCCAGACCCCGGTCCATCGAGAAGAATGTCGGCGCAGCAACTTCGCCGCCATGCCAGGCACCCACCCGCGACGTCTACACGAGGTAGGTACTGTGTGCCTTGGTTGGCACCCTCCTGCCACCACTTGCAGCATGGGAGCCGCAGCGCTCATCTTTCCCGGAGCTCTCCCTCTCTCTCTCTATTTCTATCTCTCTTTATGAGGTTTGCTGCAGTTTTGTACTACGTCCTTGCGATTAGGCGTTGCTTTTTGCTTGCAAGAGTGAGTTGCAACATGACGGGAATAGAAAATGAGAACGGGGATCATGTGGATGGATCAGTGCTCAACAATATTGGGGTTAGCTGCTGTTGGGAAAGCAAAGACATGACGATCTCTAGTGCTGCGCCGCCCGGGAGAGCTGGCGGAGGACGTAAACCCGTCGCGTTGACCGAGCTGGCGAAACTTATGGCGGATTTTGCAGTGGATCGTGAGTGGGACCAGTTTCATAGCCCGCGGAATCTGCTGCTTGCTCTCGTATATTCTGTTTTAACTCCGACGTTTTCCTAATTTTGTTTTCTAGTGTTTTGAATGGTTTTTTTTTTGTAAGGCAAATATTTGTGTCTTGTGAGCAGGCTTTTTATTCCACAACAATGCTAGAATTGGGAGAATTGCTGGTTAGAACTTATACCCAGCTTTCTGTACTGGTTTATAATCCAATCATCCGAAACAAGATGAGGCCAAATATAGTCTGTAAATCGACTTAAAGAAAATTGAGAATCTCTTACAAAAGCTTTGTTGTATGATCTCCAATTCTTCTGGACTGCAGCAGAAGTGAGTCTCTTGGCTCATCTTTTTCTCTAAGCCTTGTTTTCGCCTGTTCGTTTTAAGAATAGTTATCGTCTTACCTGCGTAAGGAGGTTTGTGCACTGGCAACTTCTACATCTCCCGAGCGGGTATCGTTTATGATACTCAGCAACCACAGATAGTTTACATGGAGAGCGCGCATCATCCCGGTGATTGCTCATGAGTTACTACACTACTAGACTCATGAATACATAATTATGTCATGTTCTGCAGGTTGGAGAGGTGGGGGAACTCTCGGAGATTTTCCAGTGGAAAGGAGAGGTACCACGGGGCTTAGCAGACTGGAATGAAGCGGAAAAGGAGCATTTAGGCGAAGAGCTGTCTGATGTGTTGTTGTATCTAGTTCGCCTGGCCGACGTGTGCGATGTCGACCTCGGTCAAGCCGCTCTGCACAAGCTTCAAAAGAATGCAGTGAAATATCCAGTCGACGTCTGCAAAGGCTCGTTCAAGAAATTCAATGGCGTTTCCGCAGTTGGACACAATGTATAAGAATATATTACATAATTGCCCAGCGTTACAAGTAGTAATTTCTAGTTTGGTTTCTTATAACTTCGTAGATCTTTTCATTCTCTGCTTCTAATTCAATGGACACAGACAGGTTCAACATCTTGCGGACGTTCCTCATGTATTCGAGAGTCTTTTAGAAGCCTCTGTAGGTAACATGAACTCTGCAGTTTTTTTAATTATGCTTGGTCCATTGGTCAATATAGTTCGATAAGTATGCTCAGGCATCGTAACCGTGTGTTTGCAGGGAGATTGTGTGCGAGGGCGCGGTCTCACGACTAGGCTGGTTTCCGAATCCCAGCACACCTGACGACAACGTGTGTCTGATCAGCGATCTTCATTTTTAGTTTAATTTAATCCAAGATCAATCAATCAACTTATTATTGATCATTCCGTAGATGCACATCGAACCCAGAAAATCTGAGGAAAACTATAGGAGCAGACCTGGATTGTATTGTCGGTTAAGATTCCTAGATACGTCTGCAGGATCAGCAACGTGAAAGTCTATATCCCAGTTCCTGATTACACGGCGTCAAGAGTTTTAGCTGACAAATCCATAAGCGTATTCTCTTCGTAGAATCAATTCTCTTCTAGCTGCAGATCATCCAGGTTGAGCTCTGAAGTTTCTGACTGCAGCGTCTGGAGCTCACGGATTCGCCCTCTCTCATCATGTGCCTTGAGCTTTATCAAGGCGAACATCCAATCTTATGAAATACAACAACATGACACCTGCTTATGGGACAGAATATTGCTTTCGTATTTTCTTGGGTAATTTGAAATGCAACTCTCAGCATTCTAGCTAGCTGGTGATGCATGCAGATTACACTTAACCAAACTGTCTTTCCGTTTCGTATATATTCTTGTCCAGAGATATGTCCTCCATTCGGTCGATGTATTACTAATTTGGAACTTGGTCTGAAAATTGATCAGAGAATTTTTATTTATGTGTATTGGTAGAATGCTGTATGAATGGCATGGGGTCTCACGACTCATAAAACGGATTCCAGGAAGTTTTTGTAAGGCATCCCACTCACAGCTTGTTTGTTATTTTCCCTCCTATATTTTTGTATCTTCTTAAATCACTAAATTTATCTGGCACAGGCATCTGTCCCTGGTTCCTTTGCTTTTTCGAGGACTTCCTGTTGTTCGTCAGAGAAAACGCAAATGCCAAAGTTGGAAGAAAAAGCTTCCTTAAGACCACCTAACAATACTTAGCCTAACAAACAGGATATGGACAGTCAGAAAAAGTGTATGGCCCAAGACCTCGGGCTTTACTGGAGCAAGGACCCATGTTAGATGGAGATCAGCACGAGTCTGATCTTTGTGGCTAATGGCTTTATGGAGTGTAAAGACTGCACTTTGAACTTTTTTATTTTATTTTGTTCCTAGAATCTAACAAGTGGGTAACTAGATATTAAATAATGCCACAGGCAGCATTTCGGAAAATGGAATGCCCCATGGGTTTGGTTTTTACACTCTGCTTCACACTCTCTAAAAGAAAACTAGAAACACACAAGGAGGTCTTTACAAAGTTCAAAGTCAATTGAAAGCTTGTGATAATATTAGTATGCCAAAACGGAACAGCACAATTGGCCTAGAGACCTTGCATGTATTCTGTAAATGGCTAAATGGTTACCAAATTCCTCCAATGAAATGAGTACTCTGGTCACTATTACACACAAAATTGTTCATCTTAAGTTTTTTTTAAGTCAAAATCCCTGGATGGGTGAAGTACTAAGGGGTCAGGACTCAGGGCTCAGAACTCCTCATCTTCTTCCACCAAACTTACCGGTTACTATAATTCTGTTATTGTGGGTACAGCAACTGGTGCAGGTGTCCTGGCATGTTGCTTTTATTAGCTGCTATCTGAACTGAACTTTAAGTCCACAGTGACCACCGAAATCACATGTACCTTCATGCCAGCACCAACGTGTACCACGTCCTAGATTCCCTTTGAACTTCATCAACCAAAGCAAAATGGAGTAGCCTAATTTGAAAAGTATTCCTTGGCCAGCAAGCAACAAGTATTGTTCCAATATGATACACCCATACTCCACTTCCCTTCCATTAGCCTAGGCTGAAAATGGTGACAGACCCTTTTAGAATATCACAAAAACCTTAGGGCTGCTTTTTGTTACTGTAGTTTCAGTACACCTTAGATGGCATAATGTTGTGGGCTCGGCATTTCGAAAAAACAAAATGGCCACCTCCCTCCCTCCATGGGCATTGTGCTTTTCCAAACACCACTCATCTTTTTCTTCCCATTATACTACCTGGCGAATACCCACTGAGTATCATGGGATTTTTTTAATAAAAACGGGCAGCCACTTTTATGTTGTGTAAGCCCTCAGGGGCAACAGACTTTACTGAATTTGGACCTGCACTTAGCTCTGCCTCATAGGGCCCTTAAACCAATAAAGACCACTCATGAGGGCTATACCCTACACATAATTTTCGTGTGACCAATGAGAATAAGATTAAATAAATAAATGAGAAGGCTCAACACGCACACTCACGAGGGTTCAAATTTTCTTTTATTTTGGTTTGGAGGAGAGGGGCTAGATTTTTTTGTCTTTTTTGTTCCCAACATGTTCCCCAAGTTGTTCCCATGGATAGCACCACAGCAATGCTTTGGTCAAGTTGAACTTTAATGTATATGAACTGTAAAGGAGGGCCAAAGGTGAGCATTTGGGGAGTGGGAGGCTGAAGGAAAGCACCTTTGTGCTTCTATTGGGGAGTGCCAAATGTTTAAAAAAACATTATAATGTGCCAATCAAAGTGGCTCCATAAAGAAAACAACTTTGGGTGCACCCGTCAAGTAACTTGCTCTCCACATTGCTTTGCACTACCAATGACAATATGTATTATGCACGTATGATTATTTCAATAGTGAAATGCTTACATCAGTCAAGGGATGATTACTTCAATAGTTTGATGCTTACATTCGTCAAGGCTCTCATTGAAGGACCTTATTTTGAATTGTAATTCTAATTACCTTTGTATAACATAAATTAAGAGGAAAATGGTTTTGTACACATTAAGACATTATCATTTGCATATTCTTGGTATGAGTCCTAGTCTCCCCTATTTCTCAGATCTTGCACATCTTGTCTTCATGTTGTTGTCTTATGTTTTGAAACACATTGCCAAATATTTCATTGGTAAGATTTCATGAACAATCTTCAATTTTCTTAGTTTCTCAAGAGCTGCATCTCCACCTCTTGTACACCTTTTGGAACCTATCTAACAAAAGAAACCACACAACAACACCACCTTCTAATAAGGATAAAATCTATACACTCAAACAATTAGTATTTTTTACAATTTTGCATGCTCCTGGAATGGCCAGGAACATGTTTTTGTGACCAAGTGTTTCCATGAAAATGGCGTGAATTGGCCTCCACTCCCCCACTTAATGTTGTTTCATGGGTGGTTTTGCCTTCCGATGTTCATCCACTACAATGCCACAATGGCAACCTACATGCATTAATAGCTCACTCACATCGCCTAAGTACTCATGGATTCCTTTTTCAATACAAGTGTCACATTTGAGTCAGCATGTGCAATGTCTTTAGCAAATTAACATTCAAGTATATTTCATTACCAAAATGATGGATAGCATGCTGGAAGGTAGTGTTGTTCAAGCATTGCACTTCAATATACATCTAGACCAAACTGTGGAGACACCTAGCATCTTATTGGTGTCAACCATCAAGAAGTCTTAATATGAACTATTTTTTAGAATCCAAGGTTGTACAACAAACCAATCAAATTCTCCAAGAGTTTCATAGTCATTTTTCAACACCTTGAAACCTCAACAATGGCCTTTTGGTCCCAAGGTTTGGGAAGGTTCCAACCTAAGCACATTCAAACAAAATGAACACCTATCTTAGCCAATTGGCTAGCCTACCTAATGTAGCTGGCTTATTACCTTATAATGTAACCTAGTTTAGCTAGCTAGCTACCCTTCCTACCTAACCGAGGGTGAATGCAAGCTATAGTGTATGTACAACACGAACGGGTTTAAGACCGAAACTATGTATGAATACTACATAGCTATGAAATCTATGTTCTTGGTTGTAAAATTATCATCCCACTCTTCTATTGGTTATGCAAGCCTCATTATTCTCCTACCATGAACTATACACAAACAACACCAAAACTATTCAAAACCAAAAGCCTTTCAAAATCAAAACTTCAATTCTCACAAACTTTGTATTCATACCATAACTTTGTACAAAATGAAAGTGTTTCCCAAGGTCACAAACACCTCCTTAAATATTAACCAAAAGGAAACTAATCAAGAAACTTCTAAAACTTATCCACCACATGGTTCCCCAAATAATCAAAAGGAACAAAATCACAAGGAAACAAAATCACATGGTTCCCCATGTGATTCCACAATTAATCACAAGGAAACAACATCACA
>Ga0209208_10001412_pt1 | contig 33741 bp, 21 predicted proteins | sample S1TSphfallax_3_FD_187694 | JGI IMG/M metagenome (GOLD analysis project Ga0209208, IMG submission 187694) | Host-associated microbial communities from peat moss isolated from Minnesota, USA - S1T2_Fd - Sphagnum fallax MG (SPAdes) (version 2) | ecosystem: Host-associated > Plants > Peat moss >...
CCTAGTCTTTCCCGGGACTTCTAGCATGCCCCTTTTACCCCCCTCTAGTGCTGGAAGTCGGGATCGTGCCCCAAGTTCCAACCGCTTCCGCATTGCCGCATACTTAGACCCTCAAGTGGGTCTACAAGGAACTTGGGAGCGCGACAATTTTTGACACTAAATGGCATCAAAATTGTCGTAACCCTAGCCTTGGGTTCATGACCAAGGCAAGGGCTTACAAAGGTGTGAGCCAAATGTGAAGCCTAAGAATCACAATTCATGTTCCCGCGAATGTGGGAGAGTGTGAGGGAATGAACCCCCACACTCCCAACTGAGCTCCCACTTTGCAAGTTGGAGTGTCACAACCTTAGCCTTGGGCTCGTGACCAAGGCAAGGGCTTGCAAAGGTGCAAGCCAAAAGGGAAGCCCGGGAGTCACATCTCATGCTCCCAAGAGTGTAGGAGAGTGTGAGGAAATGAACCCTCACCTCACACTCCCAAGTGAGCTCCCACTTTGGGAATTGGAGTTTCGATGGACTCTTGAACCTTCAAAGAATGATTGCAAAGGTCAAAACCCATTGGGTTAAATATTTCCTTATATCATTGGAAAGCTCTTGGAACTTATATGTCTAAAATGGGCTCACATGACCCATTTGGATACTTCAAACACAAGTTATGGCCAAAAGAAGGGTTGGGAATCCTGACCACTAAAAGTTGGGAATCACCCCGATTTCCTTATGTGTAGGTGGTGTGCCACATACCTTTGGAAAGCTCTTGATGAGGACTACAACTTTGCTTTGGACCTCATTTGAATCAAAGGTCTGAACGCAAAGTTATGGGCCCCCAAAATCGGGGGAATCCCAACTTTGGGAATTTCAAGACTTTCATTTGGGAGTCCCAAGACAAAATGACATTTGAGTGTTGGTCCCGTGGCCAGGCACAAAATATACTATAAAGGGGAAGGTGGTAGCTTCCCCCAAGTCCGAGCCATGGTGAGTCTTGTGAGTCCAAGTTTGCCGATGGCTTGTCCTAGCACCAAAAGTGTTCCAGTTATGCACTAACCAAACTTGTTGTTTGGCTTTGTGCAGGTTTATGTGAGTGATTGATTGCTTGTCATTCTTTTTAGTCCCATCCCAGAGCTCCAACATGCCTTTCTACCCCCAAAGTGTTATGAGCCAAGGAGTGTGTCCCTAATTTCTTACTTTTCTATTATTTTCACTTCAGACTCACATTTGAGTCTATCAAGGAGCTTGAGAACGCCTCACTTATATCATTGGAAATATTTTGAGATGTAGATGTTTAATATGGGCTTGCATGATCCATATGAGTATTTTAAGCACAAGTTATGGCCAAAAAAAAGGTTAAGAGTCAAAGTGTCAATTTAACTCCCAACCACTAAAAGTCAGGAATCACCCTGAATTACATTTCTGCATATGGCATGCCACATATTGTTGGAAATATTTTGATGAAGGCTATGACTTTACTTCAAGCTTCACCTGAATCAAAGGTCTACAGATGATGTTATGGGCTTTCAAAGTTCCAAGAGTTCCAAATTTGAGATTTTCCAAACTCCCGACTTAGGAGTCCTAAGAAAAATGACATTTGGATGTAGCCTCCATGGCTGATGACAAAAAATACTATAAGGGGGAAGGTGCTAGCTTCCCTCAATTCTAAACCACGGTGAGTTTTGTGAGTCCGTGTATGTCGTGGTTTACCCTCGCACCAATAGTGTTCCAATCTGTTATATGAATTAATACCGGTATGTTACAGTAATTGATTATTAACAAAAAAAATTGATTTAAAATTGTGATGAATAATTTTTTATTTTGAAGTTTGTATTGGCTAGTGACTATTTATGTGGAAACAGAACTATGAGTTGGTGTAAATAAAAGAATTTAAAGCTAGATTTAAAGATCTTTTATTTTTTGTAATTTTTAGAAAGTTTTTGAATTTTGAACTAGTTTACTTCGTTTAAAAAAAAAATCTTTTCCTTTCTATTCTTTGGAATGTAAGATTTAAAATAGTTTGTTCTTGATAAATAAGCAAGAGATTTATATGTTTGTTATGTTTTGATATTTCAAATTTGGAGAATAAACCATACTTGTTGATCATTTCAATAAACTAAAATTAAAATATAAAAGAAAGCATGTAAAATTAAAGGGAATAGAAAATACCCTTAACATTTGGCAACCATGTAGTGGAACAAAAATGTGAACAATCACATTTACAATCTTTTAAACAACCTATTTACCAAAAAAACCTTGAATTAGTGATTTTTGTGAGATGTCAAGAGTAGTCATAAGGGGCCTTGGAAGGCAATTATAATTAAAAACATTGTAACAACTTGTTCGTGAAATGGTTCAACCACAAGAACAACCACATTTTTAAGTAAAGGGAATACAACCAATTGAAGCTCCTAGCAACAAGCCTCAACAACCTATTACAATAGATGTACCTTTTCATTAGATATTAGGAGAGCAAATGGAAAGAAGGGAATCACAAGTACCTTCAACTAGTCAAATTTTGACACCCAAATCGTCCCAACAACAAAGGTCAAATGCACAACAATGTGGATAAAACATTAAACCTATTTGACATATTAATGAAGTAACCTCTACAATACAAAGATGGTAGTTTGTAACACTCGATTACTACATTCCCAAAGCTACTATGCCCTTTCAATCAACACCAATTATTGGTTACTATACATTTAAATCGATTCCTATTTTGAATCTAATTGTAATAGATTCAAAATTGGAATGCAACTAGCTTTTAACCCGATTGGCATAGTTACTTAACTTAGAGCGAAGACCTTCACATAGATCTAATTTTCAATAACCTATAGAACTGATGGAAATAGTTGTAGTTCATGTTGTTATTTAACAAACACAACCACTTCATCAAATTGTTTAGCTGAGTGTACCTATCATGGGAACTGTTGAACAACTGCTTGTTTAGCAAAATATATTGGTTAAACCCACTGTTGAAGTTGCATTAACATGTGCATATTGTGAACAAGTTGGACATGAATTCAAGAATTATCCTTTTGTGGATGATAAATTGAAGAGATTGATGAAAGAACTCATAACTTATTTACAACTTGTGGTACTGAACATATTAGCAACATATGTTGATGTACATATGTAACAAATTTGACTGCAACTGAGTTTGGTTACCAACCTAATACCGATTAATCAAGATTTAGGTTGGCCACAACCTATTACACCATTAATAATAAGGTAATTTAAAATTGTACCATACTTGATGTGGTTTAACACAGTTCCATCTTTTGTGCCTATGGATCTTAATATGTATACTATGTACTATTTGGGAATCAAAGGACCTGATCCAATGATTTTTAGAAGAAAGGAAGGATATGCAACTAATGTTATTCAACTAGAACAAGTGCCACCTATTAAGTAATTGGTGCAGAACCAATATCTTGTTAAAGTTCCAACTTTTAAACTAAAACAATTAGTTTTCGTTGCGAAAGGTGTGCATGTTCAACAAACAAAAACAATGATTCTACATGTTAATATACATATTACCATTAACTACATGTCTATGGTGACAGTGTTTCAATCCAATAGCCAAGAAGGGTTAATCCACATCCATAGTTGGGTGAAAAACCACTTAGAAGTTTACCCAATGGAGGATTGCCAAGGGGAGGATCACTTGATTGAGACCCACATGGAGGACCACCACCTAATCCACATGTTGGATTTTACAAATGGTCGGCATTCGATCCAAGGATATTCATGCCACTATGGTATCAACAAGTTCTAATCTGATCTAAACCAACTAATAAATTGCCATATTGGAAGCTTTATCCCACATATGTGAAGGATATTAATCCTGATGTTCACATTAGAATTTGTAAAAAAGCAATCAAAGCCAATGGTGAGACTATGGAGGCTGATATCATCAACTTGTTTGGTTTCATTTTACAAAATAACATCTTAGAGTGGGGAAATTTTTTTGTATAATATCATCCTTACTACACATTTGATGAGTTGGAACAAGCATTTTGCAAGCATTTATGGATTATGAAAAGTGACAAAAAAGTTTATATTCAATTGAAGAATCTTTAGCAACAAGTTGGTGAACGGGTAGAGGTTTATTACCAACATTTGCTTAAACTAGCTAATTGTTTACAAGTGAAAACTATTGATGTTTTCCTTATTATTATTTTTAGAGTAGGTTTACAACCATACCTTAAATTGGCAATGAAAAGTATGATGAGAGATACACTTATCAAGCATAAGGAAGTTATAGTGATTTATGAAGAAAGTGGACCGGTCATAACAAATTATAATACTTTGATAACTCAACCATAATCCAAACCAATTACATAGCCCATAGTCACTTATACCATTGTTAAATAGTAGTTAACTTGTTCAAACTATAGTAAAATAGGTCATGCAAAAGAAACCTATCATAACAAGAAGAAAAAAGAATGAGCAATTTTTGTTGTACCCACTAAAGTTGTTGAACCGATGGTTGAAATAATTGCACAACTTGTTAAACCAACCAAGTGCCATTGATATATCCTTACATTATATTATTTAGTTTTGCACAATATGCATCTGATTGTTTTAGAAAGAAATAAATTCAAAACATGTTCCAGACTAAGCCTACCATTATTGCCACTATAACAACAAAAAACCCTACACTTGATAATGTACTAGTTAATGTAATCATTGTTGTCACAACCCATAGCTAAGTACCAGAATAATAGGTTCTTAGATAATGTGAATTGATGACGGCAAAAATAACAATTAATTGGCAAACATAAGAACAATTGCGTGATTCTTTTGTTCACACCATCATGGAGTTACAAGGAAATGACTTAACATCACAAGCATCAATTGATTTAAATATATCACTTCATTCAAATTGGGTTGGTCTACCATAACAAGTAAATTAATCGATTATTAGCAAACAACTTATTTAGTTAACTCTATAAACATCACTAGAAAAGACTTTGGAGGAAATTTTGAGACTCATCAACATTCAAGTTTTGGAGACTAAATATATTATCAACTCGGGGAAAATTTTGAAATTTGTGCCAAACATCAAACAATACATTTTCAAATTGATTAAGTTTTTGTTCAATTGATCTAACCTAAACATGTCCAACCTAAACTTGCTCATGCAGCAATGGCTATTAATCATCAAATGGCCATGATTCAAGTACAGGTTGGTAAGAACTTCATTGATGATGTGTTAATTGATAAAGGATTTGGAGTAGACATCATTATTGAAAACCTATGAATACAGTTAAGTTTGTCAAAACCTAATCCAACACCTTATAATTTGTGTATGGTAGATCAAACTATAGCCAAACCATTTGGTCTTATTAGGGATCCAAAGAAATGTTCATGGAATTCCCTATATGGTTACATTTACCATTATCAACAATAATGTTATAGATTTTAATTACTCAATGTTGTTAGGACCCCCATTATTGAAAGATGTAAAAGTATCCCACGATTGGGGAACTAATATTGTTCCCATACAAGGAACATGTATAGTAAGAACCATACATGTTACTAAGAAACTTAGTGTTCAAACCAAAAGACCAAAAGTCTTAGTATGTTGTGATTTCCATTTCAGAATATTTGATGAAGAAGTGGATTTGATGTTTACCATAGAGTTAGACTTGTTTTAAATAGGATCCGTAATAATACCTACTCATATTGAACCTCTTCCTAAGCTAATTTACATACTAGATATTGGTATAATAAAACCAATCCCAAAACAACTTGTTAAAATGGATGGTGTATTAGCTGTAAAATTAGTTACACCACCTAGCACTGTTAAACAACATTTCCCTAAAATTTTCTTCCATTTAGAAGTTGGAGAGATGATCATTGATGAGACACCTATTTGAGGGAGAATACAAGATCTAACCATAATAGGTTGGATAGTTATTGAAGAAGAGTAATTAACCAAAATCAATATGGGTATTAAGGAGAACATCCAACAAGTGAAAGTGAATTCTACATTTGAACTGGTTGTCACATATCAACTAATTGAGCTTCTAAATGAGTTTAAAGATATATTTTCTTAGACATAAAAAGACTTGAAAGGTATTCCGCTAGAGATTGCTCAACACCAAATTGAATTAAATTTCACAATACCCCATGTTCATCAAATAACGTATCAGTTGAATCCTAATTATGTTGTCGAGCAAGATATAAATAATTACTTGTTGGTTTTATCAAATTGGTTGAGGAAGCAACCTAGCTATTGCCAATAATGGTTGTTCCTAAGAAAAATGGGAAGTTGAAGATCTATGTTGATTTTAAGAAACTCAACACAACAACAAAGAAGGACCTTTACTTGGTACCTTTCACGAATGAAGTCATCAACACAGTTGCTAGGCACAAAATATATACTTGTCTAGATGGGTTTTTAGGATATCATTAGATATTAATCACACCAAAATACCAGCATAAAACCACATTTGTGACAGATTCAATGGCTTTTGTGTGGGTTGTGATCCCATTTGGCATCAAAAATGGACTGCCCACCTATCAGAGGGCAATAACTAAAGCTTTTCATGAATACATTGATGTATGGTTTTTCTTTATGGTTTTATAGTTTTTTATGACATGTCAACTCACTTTGAGAAGCTAAAGAAGTGTTTTCTTTAATGTAGAAAGTTTGATATTAATTTGAACCCAAACAAATGTGCATTCATGGTGTTTTTAGGAACCATCTTAGGTTTCATATTTTCTAAAGAAGGCAAAGTCATGGATCCTAAAAAGGTTGAAGCCTTAATAAACATGCAAGTACCTACTACCCCCCAAGAAATGGGATGGTTCAGTTTTATAGGTGTTTCATCAAAAAATTTACTTCAATCATGTCACCTATTACTAAGCTACTCAAAAAGTTTGAAGTCTTTGAATGGACTAAAAAATGCCAAAATGCTTGGGAGGAGATTAATAATTGGTATATACAAGCCCTATTTTGATCAATCAAAATTGGGAGCTTGAGTTTCACATTCATACATATGCATCTCAATTAGTAATAGGAGCCATACTTGCATAGAACCCAACTAGTAAACTTGATCAACTAGTTACGTATGCCTCCATATTATTAAACTTAGTTGAAAGAAATTATACTACTACTAAAAGGGAAGCCTTAGCTATTCAAACATTATGTCTATGCCTTACATAAATTCAAACATTATTTATTGGGTAATCTGTTCGTATTTTATGTTGACCACATGGCCATTATGTACTTGGTTAATAAGCCACAAAGTTTTAGTATAATAACTAAGTGGTTACCATTATTATTGGAGCATGATTTTAAAATTGTCTATAAACCTAGTAGATCCCATTTGATGGAAAATGCATTAAGTAGATTGCCTAATCAAACCATTGATGTTCACCTATCCACTTTACAACTAAAGTAGTTACAGAGTGTTTATGATTACATGTTAGAGGGAATGATGCCAAAAATATTCACAACTTCATAAAGATAATATTTAGTCTAGAGAGCTAAACCGTTTGTGTTACAAAATGGAGTACTTTACAGATTTGGACAAAACAATAGGTTTTATTGCATTCTGCAACTTGAATAGGTGCCAACTATACTATAGGAGCTACATAGGGGAATTGGTGGAGGACATTTTTCTTCAAACATCACAATGAGGAAGATCTTTGATGTCAATTATTGGTGGCCAACCATGAACAAAGATGTTTATGAATTATGTCAAACATATGATTTGTGCTAACAAACATGTAATTTATTAACACAAAATATGGCAAAATTAATTACTACTATGCTTAAAAAACCTTTTTAGAAATGGGTATCAGATTTCATTGGACCCATTAAACCAATGAGTGTTATTCTAATAATTGTTACATTTTAGTTGCTACCAATCATGCCACAAAATGGGTGGAAGATAAAGCTTTCCACACCAACATAGTTGATGTTACTGCAAAGCTCTTATATGATATTATTTTCACCCAATTTGGCTGTCCACTTATTATTGTGACATATCAAGGTACCCATTTCATTAGCGATGTTATTCATTATTTAACCAATCATTTTATCTTGAAACATATTGACTTTACTAGTTATTATCCATAAGGGAATGCATAAGTTGGATGTACTAACAAAAAATTTAGTACATTGTTCACGAAATTGGTGAATGAAAATTGGAATGACTAGGATGAGCACTTGTCAACAATTTCATTCTCTTATAAAACTATTTTAAAACTTGGAACTCGTCACATTCCATTTTAACTTGTCTGTAGATTACACCTATTACTACCTACAAAATACTTATTACCATCCAAGCCAAGGCATATCAAAACCTACTAGATTTTTAATTAATCACTTATCAAAACTAGAAAAATTGTAAGATAACTAGTTAGTAGCACAAGACTTGGTAGCTTCTAACTAGTGGAATTGATCGTTATGGTTTCAAAACCAGTACATTGAAACAAAACATCAGTTTGGAAATTATGTTTTATGGTTTCAAGGAGCTATCAAAGCACATGCACCTAAGTTTCAGAGTCGATAGTTTAAATCATATAGGATCCAATAGTGTCCACAAAACAATATAGTACTACTAGTGATTATTGATAAATTTGATCCTAGTTTAGTACTAGTTAACATTAATACGTTGAAACCTTATATGTTGCAACCCTAACATTGGATTCGTGACTAAGTGTGAAGTGCAAGGGCCCATGAGGCCAAGAGTGTGTTTAGGTGTGAAACACACTCTCACAAATGGGGGAAAGTGCAAGGGATGAAGTGTAATGACTCCAAAGTGCACTCCCATTTTGGGAGTTGCAATCATGTGGGAGTTGCGAATGTTCACAACCTTGGTTGGAAAAAGGAAAACAAACACCAAATTGGCCCCCAAAAACACCATTAGAAAGGTCTTGAAACATAAATGCTTAAAGTGCCTTTGCATTGCTCATTTAAACCTAATTTGCATGAGTTATGATCAAAAGAAGGGGTGTAAGTCAAATTGAAAATTTGATTTTCAACCACAAATCCCTTGAAAACAAGGGTCAAATGAGGTTTGGTGGGGCGTGCTAAACACCATTGAAAAGACCTTTTCAAGGGTTATAAAATGTCACATTTTTCATTCTAAAAAAGACTTGATTTGAAAAAGATATGAGCGTTCAAAGTTTTGGGACAATAAGAATCATGGGGAAAGGTGGCATTTGCATGTAGTCCTCACGGAAAGGCATAGAATATACTCTAGGGAAGGGAGTGGTGCCTCCTCCCAAAGGTTGCAGACCATGTAAAGCTTGTGTTTGAGGTTGTCTCTACTAAGGTTGCCTCATCACTTCTATACTTACACTAACCACCTTCTTTTCTTGGTTGTGTAAGTTGACCTCATTTTGAACTTTTGCTTGTGAATTCATTGTAGTCCCATCTTAGAGCTCCAACATGCCTTGTACCCCTAAAGTGTTGCAAGTTATAGAATGCGCCCCAACTCTCTTCTTCTTTCGTTGTTTCACTTTGGGACCCACCTTTGGGTCTTTTTAGGAATGTGGGGGTGCATCATTAAAGGTTTGCGAAGGATCATACATTTCAGCCTATTTTAAATAAGCCTAATGATTTTTTATTGGAAAAACCAATGGAGGCAACCCATTCTAACAACCTAGTCACCAAACAATGAGTTGAGGTAACCCATTCTGATAACCTATCAAATGAAGACTAGTTGAAACAAACTACTTTGGTAACATGTTCATAAAAAAACCAATCTAGTTTAACATTAAAGGTTTGATAACAGACAACCCCACTAAAAGAAAAATGGACAATGATTTGTTAGAACCAGAATTGGAATTAATTTAAATGGGTATCAACAACCTCTTGAAGAGGTAATCAATTAGGAACTAACTAGGTATCCCTAATTTGGCATGAAACAAGATGACTAAAGTAGCAAAAAGACATAATCGTTTAAGACAAACATAAAAGGTACTTTAGTCATCTAGGCTACACTTTGACTAAGTGATTAATATTTAACACCATGGCATGTATGTTTTGACTATAATACTAACAATTGTTTAATGATGTGGCTTGTCTAATTTGACTAAAAATTAGCAATTATTTGCTAATGTGTTTTGTTTATTTTTCCCAAAACTAACGTAAGTGTTGATTAATAATGACTTGTCATAAGTATTATATTAATCAAGTAATAAAAATTCAATAAATTATTAATAAACTCTAATTAATTATTTGAATTAACAAAATGTAAAAATGTAAACCTAGGAATGTTGCAACCCTAGCCTTGGGTTCACGACCAAGGCAAGGGCTTGCAAGGTTGCGGGCCAAAAGAGAAGCCCGGGAGTGAAGGAAAGTGTGAAGGAATGAACCTTCACACTCCCAAGGGAACTTCCACCTTGGGAGTTGGACTCCCGGTGGACTCCAAAATCTTCAAAGAGCAATTTCAGGGGACAAAACCTAATAAATTGAAGATTTTTTTATATTATTGAAAAACTCTTGGAGTGCATATGTCTAAAATGGGCTTGCATGAACCATTTGGACTTTTACAACACAAGTTATGGCCAAAAGAAGGGTCATGAGTCAAATTGGCAATTTGTCGCAACCCCACTTTGAGGCAAGTGTGAGGATGAGACTCACATTCCCGAAAGTGGGAACTTAGAGTCCTCTGGGACTCCCACAACTTCAGAGCTCGATTGCAAAGATCAAAACACCTCGCCTTGAGGTGTTCTTTATACCGTTAGAAAGGACGTTTGCAGCACAAGTTATGGTCGAAAGAAGGGCCGGGAGTCAAACTGCCAGTTTGACTCCCAACCACAAAAAGTCGGGAATCGACTCAATTCCGGTGTGTGCAAAGGGAGTGCAGCACATTGTTGGAAAACTCCTGAGGAGAGCTACAAGTTTGCTTTAGATCTCATCCCAATTTGAGGTTTGAGCCGGGAGTTATGAGCTCCCAAAGTCCCGGGAGTCCAAACCGGGACACTTTCGAGACTCCTCCTTGGGAATCCTGGGAATAAAAGCCATTTGGATGCGGGTGCGGCGGAACAACGCAGAGAATACTATATGGGGGAAGGTGGTGGCTTCCCTTGAGTCTAGGCCATGGTGAGGCAAGTGAGTCCGTGTTGCCCGTGGCTTGTCCCAACACCAAGAGTGTGTCCGAAGGTGAATTAACCAACTTGTGGTTGGTTTTGATGCAGGACTGAGTAACTAAACAGTTGTCCCTCTTCCTAGTCTAATCCCGGAGCTTTCAGCACGCCCCTCTCACCCCCTTTAGTGTTGGAAGCTGGGAGCGGCACCAAGTTCCAACTACTTCCGTTCTTTGACATAGTTGGACCCATTTTGGTCTAATAAGGAACTTGGGGGCGCGTCATAATTTGACTCCTAACCACTAAAAGTTGGTAATCGCCCCAATTTCCTCACGTGTAGGTGGTGTGCCACATACCGTTGGAAAGCTCTTGATGAAGGTTACAACTTTGCTTTAAACCTCATCTCAATTATATGTTTTCACGCAAAGTTATGGGCCCCCAAAGTCGCGGGAGTCCCAGCTGTGAGAATTTTGGGACTCCCACTTGGGAGTCTCGGAACAAAAGGACATTTGGGTGCTGGTCTCGTGGCTAGGCACAAAGCATACTATAAGGGGGAAGGTGTGGCTTCCCCCAAGTCCAGGTCGTGGTGAGTCTTGTGAGTGAGAGTTTGCCCATGGCTCATCCTAACACCAAAAGTGCTCTAGCTATGCACTAACTAACTTGCTATTTAATTTTGTGCAGGTCCATGTGAATGATTATTATTTGTCAATCGTCCTAGTCCCATCCCGAAGCTCCAACACACCTCTCTACCCCCAAAGTGCTATGAGCCAGGGAATGTGTCCCCAACTCCTTACTCTTCCATTGTTTGCACTTCATACTCACATTTGAGTCTATCAAGGAGCTTGGGAGTGCGTCAAGGAAGGTAAGCCCCTAACCCTATGTATGTAAGCCACTTGTAAAGCTCTTTTAGGCATGTGGACCACTCATAAGCCTCCTTAAGTAAGCCTCCTTAAGCAAGTTGACCACTTGTAGGCCTTGAGGCCTCAACCATGCCACAAAAGGGATTTGAACCCTTCACCTCCATGGTGGTAAGCCTAAGCATTAACCATTCAACTACCATTTCGTTTAATGACAAATTATGTCATAGTAAAAAATATAAACCTCATTTAGAATTTTACATGGATTATTCTTAAGTTAAACTTGGCAACACTTGGCAAAAACTTTGCCTATTCAAATTAAACTTGATTAAATTTGGCTAAACTTGGGTACTTTCAATCATTTTAAAACTTGCATACTTTCATTCATTTTGGCTAACTTGGGTAAACTTGGATATTTTCAATCATTTTGGTTAAACTTGGTTAAAATTGAGTACTTTCAATCATTTTGGGTAAAATTTGTTAAAATTGGCTACTTTCAATCATTTTGGGTAAACTTGGGTACTTTCACTCATTTTGGTTAAACTTGGGTAAATTTGGATATTTTCAATCATTTTGGTTAAATTTGGTTAAATTAGGTACTTGCAATCATTTTGGCTAAATTTGGTTAAACTTGGGTACTTCCAATCATTTTGGCTAAACTTAATTAAATTTTATTTCAATTAGTTTAACTTGATTAAAATTGGTTAAAACATGGTAGTTTAACTAATTTTGGCTAATTTTCACAAAACATTAATTTGGCTAAAATTGGTTTTAACTTGGTTAAATCTGGGCGCCTTTGTCAATTTTGGATAAATTAGGTTAATTTTGGTTAAACTTGAGTAAATTGGGCTAAATTGGCTAAACTTAATTAAAATTTCCTAAATTTGGTTTAAACTAACTAAACTTGGGCAATTTTATCAATTTTGGATAAATTAAGTGATATTGGTTAAACTTAATTAAATTTGGTTAAATTTGGTTCAACTTGCATAAATAATATTTTAACTAAATTTGGTTAATTTGGTTAAATTTTATTTAACTTGGTTAAGTTTCATTAAACTTGGGTACTTTCATTAATTTTGGTTAAATTGCACTAAATTTGGCTAAAATAACTAAATTTGGCTAAATTTTGTTTAACTTGGCTAAATTAAGGTCCTTTAACTAATTTTGCCTAAACTTGGTTAAACTTAGTTAAATTTGTTTATTCTAATTCAATTTGGTTAAACTTGGATATTTTATCTAATTTTGGTTAAAATTGGTTAGCTTTGCCTAAAATTAAGGTAATTTTTAAAAAATAGCTAAACTTAATTAAGTTTGGTTATTCTTAATCATTTTTGGTTAAACTTGGCTTAATTTGGTTAACCTACCATACTTTAATTAAATTTGATTAAATTTGGTTAAATTAGACCTATAACCTTAATATTTACATTATAAAGTCAAAATTTCCAAATTAAACCAATTGAAGCCAAAATTAATCAAATTAAACTAAAATACCCTAGTTTAACCACATTTAACCAATTTTACCCAAATCTAACTATTTAGTACCCAAGTTTAGCCATTTTAATTAAAGTACCCAAATTTAGCTAAGTTTAACAATTTTAACTAAATTTCCCAAGTTTAGCCAAGTTAATGCATGTTTAGCCAAATTGAATAAAATTGAATTTTAAGTCCTAAGTTAATCTAGCCAAAATTAATCAAGTTGGATTGAAATGCATGAGTTTAACCAAAATAAACCAAATTTAATTTAGTTTAGCTAAGTATGGGAAGTATTAGTTTAATTTAACCAAAGATTATTGTAAACTATAATTAGTCTAATTTAGCCTAAGATTAGTCTAAAGTTTAACCTAGCCTACCTACTTACTACCTACCTACATACATACATACATACCTACTTATCATGCCGTGTGATTTATGGCATGACTAAAACTAGTCACATTAAAGTAGACACCAACATCACATTGGCATGTAGCAAGCCATGTCATATATGGCATGATTAAAACTTATCACATTTTAGTAGGCACTAACACCACAATGGCATTGTTAATCCATGTGGAATTGTCATTGTCTAATTTGACTTCAATTAATAGTTGACTTAATCAAATAAGACATACCTATTTTGAAGGGGGGTAGAAAAGACAAAAAAAACCTCTTTTGGTCATTTCGGACTAACAACACTATAACTTGGTCATTGTAGTCATAGCTTTAGGGGCAAAAAACACCATGTTTTTGCAATAATGTAGGTGCTGAACTTGTCGAAGAAGCCATCAATCAACTAGTTGCAAAAGGCCAATCTAACTTAAAACTTAGTCTTAATAGGTTGATAATGTAAGCAAATTATTAAACTTAATAGGTGTCTTAACATGTTATTTCACCTAACTTGTAATATTGACCTAACCAGTTACTGAACATGGAAAGTAATGTTACTAGGTTAAGAAGATAGGTTGATAGGTTATTCAACAGGTGATTTGCAGAACTTGTACTTGGCAAAACTTGTACTTGGCAAAACCGGTAGTTGAATAGGTAGTTAAACAAGGTATAGTTTTTTGAAATGTTGGATTGTTAATCTAGATACTAGTTAATCATTATTTATAATGGTTAGTTATGACTATTGTATTTTGAAATAGCTAGTATAAGACTAAAAGGGAAAACATGTTGAGGAGTTTTTGGATTTCATTTTTGATTATGTGTTTCAATCTTCATTTATGGAAAATGAATCATTTTTCTTTTAGCCAAGTTTTGAGTAATTTTGTGTACGTGTTAATTTAGAATTTGTAATAGTTTAAGTTTTGTTAGTGTTTTGCATGTATTTGTTATTTTAGGAACTTGTTGCTGAAGAATTCAGAAGTGGAATAACCTTGATGGGAATAAAAAAACCCGTTAACACCAATGTTCATGAGTTTCCAAGCATGAACGTTGTAATGACTAGGTGTTTTCCAAGCATCGCCATTAACCAATTTTCACATTGTGTGTTTTTCAAGCACTCATAGTAACCAACAAGTACAATATATGGTTTCTAAGCATTCCCAATGATTAGTAAACACAATGAGTGTTTTTTAAACATTGCTAGTAACTTACACGCCCAAGGGATGTTTTGCAAGCACCTCTAGCAACGTGTAAGCACAATGGGTTGCTTTCCAAATATTCGTAACAACCTACTAGCATAATTAGCATTATATTCCAAGTACTCATTATATCATGTAATCAAGATTGCATACCGAATCCCAATATATTCCAACCCACTTCTAAACATGAATAATGAATACTCTTTGAATATGATCAATAAGCGAGCTAAACAACTCTTGAATGACCACAAATCATTCATTGCGTTCTCATTGACAATCAACATGTTACCATTTCTAATCACTTACTGCCACCACTAAAATCAATTACAATAGTAGCTTGACACTTCATTCTAAAGAAAACCCAACCAAGTAAACATTAAATATATATAATTTTTTAAACATTTGATAATGCAAAATTTTAATACAAACTTGACAAACAGTTGATTGATATAATTTTTTAGATTTTGAATGCAAATAAAAATGATAAAGTGCAAAGAAACTTACTTAAAGCAAAATTGGTGCTGAAGATGCATCAAACAAACACTTTGTCATCAACCTCCAAATTTCACTTAATCCCAAATCACACACCAATTGTTTTGTGTATTCATTTGGAGCATGAAATCTTTAGCTAGTCCACCAATCAGGATGCAAAAGTTCATCATCATTTATTGTTGTCTTTTAGAACTTCAGCCAAATAGAAAGGATGATTGGTGTGCTTGCAAGAAGTGACAACAATGTCATAATAATTCTAGCTTCTATTACAAAATCCACAAGGTCTTACAATAATGAAACTGTGATTTTTTGCAAATTTTGACATCAATGTTGAATGTAATATTGGTTTAAGCCAAAATGAAACACCCTTTCCACATTCCATTTGCCCTAATTGGGCTTCAACAACCTTCTTTTCCCTTTCTAGCATAGACAACTATCTACCAATGTCATGAAGAACATGATTAAGGTTTTGGTGCTCAACTTCATAATCTCGGAAGAATTCTTCACCTTGCACTGCACGTTGGATCTTATCATCCAAACTTTTCTAAATCATTTGAATAATCTACATTCTCCAAAGTGTGATGCTTTCAATGAACTACATCACACTAGTGTATCAATTCTTTTCAAGCAATCCTTTTCTTTCATACAAACTTTTACGATAGGAACAATCTCAATCTAAGAATGTTGCATTCTATTTCTACATTAAGAAAAATAAAAAACCCTATAGTACAAAAATATCAAGCATAATCTTCTTCCAAAAAAGATATTTAAACAAAAATCTTTGAAAAATCTTTTGACCTAGAAAATTTGGAACTTGTAGAAGCAAACAAATTTAACTTTAAGGCATTATGAAAATCTTACCAATGTTTTTTAGTTGTATCATGGTTTGTTTAATGTGTTACTTGGAGAAAAGTTTTTTGGATATTTGTTACAAGACTTAACTCATCTAGGTCAAAAGTTTAATTATTAAAATTCATTGCAAGATTTAATATCATCAAGAAGTGAATTTCGTTTCTTGTGATCCTTGTTTGTTGGGGTTTGTGTGAATTTACATGGAATAATTATGGGTCCAAAGAAGAAGAAGCATGTGGGTCCAAAGACATTTGACATGATGGAGTACTAGTAGAAGAACACATTAATGTGTAAGTTTTCAAATCTTGCAAATAGAACTAAAACAATTTTGGTTGTGCATCTTGTTTGCACTAGAATATTAGAAGGTAAAAACATATTTGAAACTTGTAAGTTTTCAATTGCACCTATAACATGTATGGGATTAAATTGTGAACCATTAGCATTCAATAAGCAATTAGGACAATACATTACAACTTGTAATTAATAGGTTTGAATTACAAATCAAATCTCTTGTGTATGTCACTAGTAGTGAATCATCAGTTGAGTGTGATTTCACTAGGGAATCACTTGTGGACTAGTTATGTACCACTAGTGTCATTGGAAAACAAATCAAATGCCTTGGCTATGCATGTCCTAAACAAGATGACAAGTGATGAGAACCATTAAGTTAGAATGGAGTACCCCAATGATTAAATTAATGCAGGCAAGTAAAATTATGGGAAATTTGGGTGCATGTGTATGAAATGCAATTACATTCAATAGTCATGTTCAAAATTCAATATGCAATATGTGTCAATGTGGATAATGCATAACCCATTAACATATGGTACATATTGACAAACGGTTGTCCATCTTGTTTAAATTGGAGAAAATAGAAGGTAACAGCACAATGTATGGACCACTATGGTTCGACTAGTGAGTCATAGATAGTGGGACCATTATGCATGCACCTAGAGTGAGTCTTTAGAAGACCACTATGCTAAAGTGGAATAACTTATTATTAGCACTTGTAATGGGTGTTGAAATGATTTGGCCATAGGGACTTCTTGGGATTATAAATATATTTGACACATTATGCAATGGAGTGAAACACTAGAAGAAAAACAAGTATGTTCGATTGGTCTCTACAACTAAAATTTAGTTGTAAGCAACATTTGCGACTAAAATCTCATTAGTTACCTTGGACAAGTCACATGAGACATTAGTTGCAAACGACAAGGGGTATCAGATGAAAGATAAAGTTAACAAATACAAGTTCATCCTTTGACTCCATTGTATATGTATCGTCACATGCAACTACAATGCAACTATTTTGGTCACAATTGAGGCAAATGATGTGTTGCCATGTGTTTTAATATTTAATTATTTAAAATATAATAATTATTGGTATGTTGAAATAATTTAAGACGTATAATTCAAATGCTTGGATGATTTTATATTATGACATGTGGCCTAATGTGAATATGCCATGTGGCACCTAAGATGAGTTTAATACAAAATATTAATATTAGGTTGGTAGGTGTTTAGGTAGGTACATAAATTGGTGCTTACAAATGTTAACAAATAGGAGATCTATTCAAGTGCAAACATAAATTTTATTGAAAGGAAACTATAACACGATGCTCACAACACACAAACTTGTGTAATGAAGAAAAGAGAAACAAACCATCAACATCAAGGTATTTAACTACAAGACCAAACCACAAATAACCAAACTAATATAAGTAAAAAAAAGTAATTAAACCTTGTGAAAGTAACTTAGTTACTTTCTTACTTTAATAACTGATGAAACCTAACTAGTTGAGCTTGAATTCTTAACACTCCCCCTCAAGCTCAAATCCACTTCTAGTACACTAAGCATTTTTCGAAACTTCTTTAGCTTGTTTGTACCTAAAGCCTTTGTGAAAATGTCAGCAACTTGATCTTTAGTACTGACATGAATAAGGTCAATTTCTTTTGTTAGAACTTTTTCTTTATAAAGTGGTAGTGCACCTTAATGTGTTTTGTCCTAACATGATAGACTAGGTTGTTAGCAAGTAGTATGCTACTGATGTTATCACAATAAATGACAATAGGAGCATCCACTGATTATCCCAAATCTAAGAGTAGTTTTTATAACCAAATTACTTCACATGTAACAATTGTTGCACCTCTATATTTTGCCTCTGTGCTTGATAATGTAATTGTTGGTTTTTTTTACTACTCTAACTAATAGCACCACTTCCAAAAGAAAACATGAAACCACTGGTTGATTTTCTATCTGAAACATTGTCAGCCCAATCAACATCCATGAATCCATGTACTTGTAATTGGCTCTTGGTTGCATAAAAAATTCCCCACTACAAAATATGTTTTATGTACTTCAGTATGCGCCTCACTGCATCCAAATGTGGCTTTCGTGGTGTTTGCATGAATTGGCTCACCACTCTAACTGCATAATTCAAATTTGGCCTTGTGATGGTCATGTAAATCAAACTCCCCACTATGCGTCTATACATAGTGGTATCCTCCACAAGGTCTCCTTCATCTGCACTTAACTTCACATTTTGCTCCAATGGAATTGAAATGGGTTTGCAACCTAGCATCCCATATTTGGACAATTTGTTCAAACATTATTGCTTTTGTAGTAACCATATCCCTTTGGGGGATTGGATTACCTCAATGCCGAGGAAGTAAAACAACTCTCCCAAATCCTTCATCTCAAAATTTTGCTTCAAAAGCTTCTTTAAATCAAAGATGTCTGCATCACTATCTCTTGTGATAATCAAGTCATCAACATAGATGACTATGACAATAATCCCATGATTTGTCTTTTTCACATATAGTGAAAAGTTTGCATTGGATGTTTGAAATCCACCTGTGACGAGATATTGACCTATCTTGTATGACTAAGCTTTTAGGTGCTTGCTTCAAATCATACAAAGCTTTCTTCAACCTATAAACCAAATTAAGATGTGTTTGGTCCACATAACCTGGTGGTTGTTCCATGTACACTTCTTCATGTAAATCTCCATGAAAAAAAACATTTTTTACATCCATTTGATGTAATGACCATCCTTTTGCTGTTGCCATAACAATTATTACTCTTACAATTATCATTTTGGCAACTGGACTATAGGTCTCCTCATAGTCTATGCCATAAGTTTGGGCATAACCTTTGGCAACCAATCTTGTTTTGTATCTATCTACTCATAGACCCATCTACATTGTGCTTGACTTTGTACACCCATTTTCATCCAATTACTTTTTTATCCTTTGGTAAAGCTACCAATTTCCAAGTAGCATTAGCATCCAACGCCACCATCTCTTCATCCATGGCATAATCCCATTTAGGGTTTCCAACCGCATGTTTAAAACAAGTGGTTCAACCTTTTGTATGACTTTCACCATGTATGCGTAATGATGAGCTACAAAGCCATCATATGTGAGTCTTTGTACAGGGTACTTAATTCATGTGGATCTTCGTACTCCATTGTTGTTATCAAGTGTTTTCAAAGCTTTCTTGGCCATCCGAGCTCTGGGAGTAATAACTGAAGGGATTCTTGATTCTTCACCCACACTCTTCTCTGAATCACTTGATTTATCATCTACATGAGGATTTGTAAATGGTGTTTGAGAACTACCATCTAAAATGTTTGAAGATCTTAATCTTCCTTTCCATGGAGTGCTATTGGACCCATTAATTAAGGACTTTTGTGGTCCATTAATTAATTGTGATTCTTGTTCCACATTTGATGGAACATCACCATTTCTTACCTCTCCATCTTTTGTTATTTTCAATGGTGGGTACCAGCTAACCATCTCATCAAACACGTCTTTACTCACTTGCAACTTCCGAATGGAAGGGTTGAAGCATCTATATCCTTTTGATTTTAAGGAAATATCCAATGAAGATGCATTTATGAACTTTTGGATCTAGTTTTGATCTCTTCTCATCAGGAACATGCACATATGTAATGCAACCAAACACTCTAAGGTGTGAGACATTTGGTTTCTTGCATGTGAATTTTTCTTTAGGTGTCATGCCATGAACTGTTGTTATGGGTGTTCGATCCATGATATAGATTGCAATTACTACTTCTTCAACCCAAAAGTAATTTGGCAAATTCTTCTCATTCAACATGGCACGTGCTATTCCTGCAATGTGCATGTTTTTCCTTTTAGCAACTTCATTTTGCTATAGGGAATAATTACAGGAGTATTTCATTTGAATTCCATGTTCCTTCAAGTACTCATTGAATTCATTTGAAAAATATTTTCCCCCTCCATCGGACCTTAAACACTTGATGTTCACACCCTTTTCCTTCTCCACCATTGCTTTGAAATTCAAAAAAAATTAAAACATTTCACCTTTGTGTTTCATGAAATAGACCCACACCTTCCTTGTGTGGTCATTAATGAAACTCATGTAATACTTTCATCCTCTAATGGATTCTGTCTTTGTGGTCCACACATATGAGTGGATCATTTCCAAAGGTTTAGAACTTACATGAGTTATTTGAATTGGGAATGGATGCCTAGCTTGCTTCCCCAATTGGCATGCTTCACAAATTTTTGACATCAACTCTTTTGTTCCAAATTTAGGAAGACCTTTAATAAGATTTTGTTTCTCTATTAGCTTAAGATGTTGGAAATTAACATGGCCAACTTGCTTGTGCCAAATTCCAATGTCTCTAGCTCCTTTTCCATGTGTGAATAACATGGAATTCACCTCAGGCATGTTCACATCCAAGATGAACATTCGTCCATTCCTTTCCCCTTTTGCAATCAATTTGCCTTGGTTTTTCATGTCTTCCACAAAACATCCATTTGGGTTGAATGTCACATGTAAACCTTGTTCCACCATTTGGCCTACGAAGACCAATTTTTTTGTTATGGTTGGAACATGAAGTACATTTTTCAAGTACTTTGTTTGCCCATCTTACATGGACAATGGCACCTTGCGAATTTGTGTGATGGGATGTGTAGTGTCATCACCAATTTCCACAAACCCTAGTGTTTTCAAATCCTTTGTGTCTTTCAACCATTCTCCATGATTAGTCATATGATTTAAAGCTCCAGAATCCACATACCAAACATTATTATCTAATACACCTCTTATCATTTAATTTGCCATGTGTTACATCATAAATAGTTGTTCATCACCTTGATTGTTAGTTGATGCATAATTATGTTGTTATACCTTTCCATTTTGTGCATCATGCTCCTTTTGATAATACTTCTTTGCCATGTGCCCAGGTTTCCCGCAGTAGTAGCAATTTGAATTGCTATTTGGTTATTGATCTCAATGACTTCCACCACGACCTCCATGACTTCCTTTTCCTTTAAAGTTTCCTCGTCCACCTCCATGAAACTATCCTTTAGGTCGATGATGTCCACCATGCAAGTTTCCGTGTTGACCTTGAAATGAAGTTTTAGCACCTCTACCTCTACCTTTATTAAAATTTGAGTAGAAAACATTTTCTTGTGATTCTCCATTGGATGAGGTACCAACAATTCTCATATCTTCACTTATAAATAGGGTTGTTAAGTCTTGGAAATCGATAAATGTTTCTCGAACTACAATTGAAGTACAAAATTGGCTATAGTTTTTTCCAAGTCCATTCAAGGTCATGGCCATTAGATCTTCATCATTTATAGGGGCTCCTATAGATGCAAGAGCATCTACAAGGTTTTTCACCTTTTTAGAATAGTCATCGATGTTCATTTTTTTTTTTGGGTAGATTATGCAACTCTTGTTTAAATTGCATTTTGCGTGTTTGTGTATTGGTGATATACATCTTCATCAATGTATCCCAAGCTTGCTTGGGTGATTTTGCATCTTGAATATGCACAATCATGGAATCTGACACACTCATAGAAAGCCAATACAAGACTTTCTTTGCTTTTTCATGCCAAGTTTTATTGGATTGAATTTGTTGTTATGTGGGGTCTTTTGGGAAAGGAGGTTCTGTCTCATCACCAGTTATGAACTCCCAATAACCTTTCCCCATCAAGAAATTCATAATCCTAAATTTCCACACTTGGAAATTGTTCTTGTTTAATTTTCTCAATTGCAATTTTAGAAAGACCATTTGTCATCTTTCGAAGCAACAATCAATGTGTTATTGGTGTTTCTAGGATTGGGATTAGGGTTTTCCTTCCTTAGGTTTCTAGGATTAGGGTTAGGGTTAGGGTTCAACAAGATGGACCTTGCATATGTATGTATGTTTTGAGTATTATACAAAATTATATATTATACATAGGTTTTACGTATATGTATGTATCTCATATAATATTTTGTATGATATTAAGTACATGATTACATGCCAAACTTTCGTATGAAGGTCTTGATAATGTATTTGCGCTTCCCAATCTTTAAACTCCTTTCAAATTCTCGTGAGTTGTATTTGCTCCACTTCAAAAATTTGTTTTGATGTCTTTTTAATGTAAACTTTTGTCACAACAACTTTGCAAAGCTACAACACCTACACATGACCTTGAATCCTTTTGAAATTTTGTTGAAACATGAAAAACTATGTCTACTACCATCTCTCAAAATTTTAGCTCATTTGACTTCATAAAATGATAAATCTTGTTACATCCTTGAAGTCACCTCAAACTGGGACCTGAACACAAAATGACTTACAACTTGCTCTCTACAACTTCAAACTCCTTGAGATTTTTGGAAACACATTAGATATATGTCTTCTATATCTTTTCAAAATTTCAGCTCTATTCATGATGACCACAAAGAGTTATCACTTTCAAAAGAAACTGATTTAAAAATTGAGGTTGAAACTTTAGATACTTGAATCTCTTTCAATACATATCTAAATGACTTGAAATTTCTCTCACATATATAGTCTTTTGTAATCTATAAGATTCCAAAGCTACAGATCCAAAAAAGCTCAAACAAAGGAAATATGACAAAAAAAACCAGATCTAACACAAAATATTCAAAAGCTCATAACTCTCACAAGACAAATCCTTTTCTTTTGGAATTTTGAGAATAGAAGCGTCTTATAGTCTTCTATAATCTCTTCAAGTTTCACTCTAAGATATTTTCACAGTAGATCTAGATCTAGATTTAAAGATATGACTTCCACAATTATTGATATGTGGATCTCCTCTCACCTCTTTTCTTTTCTTTTTTTTCTTTTCACTTCTTTCCTTTCCTCATTTATGTTTTGCACTTGACAAACTCTTATGTTATTACTAGAGACTCTCAAGCTCTAGTTCTAAAAACTTTCTAGTTCTAGATTTCTTTCAACTTTTTCATCAAACAACCTAAACATTGATACCATGTTAATAAATAGGAGATCTACTCAAGTGCAAACATAAAATTTTATTGAAAGGAAACTATAACACGATGCTCACAACACAAAACATAACATCAAGAACTTTTCAAGGTTCTTGTCACATGAAATACACAAACTTGTGTAATGAAGAAAATAGAAACAAACCATCAACACTAAGGTATTTAATTACAAAACCAAACCACAAATAACCAAACTAATATAAGTAAAGAAAGTAATGCAACCTTGTGAAAGTAACCTAGTTACTTTCCTACTCCAGAAACTGATGAAACCTAACTAGTTGAACTTGAATTTTCAACAACTTAGGTTACATACCTACCTATTTAAGTAAAAGGTTGGTACATAGGTTTACCTTCCTAAATTAAATACCTACTCATATAAGTAGGTACTTAGGTAAGTAGATACATAGGTTGACCTAGGTGGGTAGGTCATATTACATACCTATGTAACTAGGTAAATAAGTAGGTTGGGGAGGTTAATAGTTTAAAATTATGCATAACCTTTCTTTTTGTTTTGGGTTAAGCCTTTTGATTGGCTCATCCCATGTGCACAACTTTCTTAATGTGAAATTTGATGACCATACCCCTTGTTTATATAATGTTCAAAATAGGAATGGAAAACAAATAATATGGGATAAGTTTTGAAGTTGGAACTTCTTCACAATTTAAATTATAACTTCCAAATTTTCCTCATGCCTTTTGTTCTTAATTTTTAGATATATAAACAATTCAAGTACATGACTCATTAGATAACTAGATAACCATTTAATTAATAATGATTAAATTTAACATATATTTAAAATATAAACTATACACTACAAATATTAAATATTCATTATCAATTATTTAAATAAATTATAACTTCTTAATATTTAACTAACTAGCTATTTAGTTTTTCATAAGTCGATAATACATAACTCAAAGATAAATAAATAACTAATTTTTAAAAAAAATTGAAATATCTAATCGAAATATATATAATATAATTAATGTAAAAAAAATTTAATTACTTTAATTTTTTTAAAATAAAAATCTTTTTTTAAAATTATAAATAATGAACGACCAACTGTTATTAAAAATTTCCTACATGATTTTTAAAAAAAAGTAATACTAAAATAGTTACATTAATTACTATATAATTAGAATTATTATTGTAAAAAAATCATAGATAAATAATTACAGAGTTTTTTAGAATAAAAAATTTAATTACTTTACAATAATTCCTGAAATTACAATCATTACAATAATTATTTTAACTACATTATAATCTTTCCAAATTTTTAATTCAGATTTAAAGTTATAAATTACAGAACGTGAATGATTATGTTCAATTAAAAATAATTGTGCATATACTATAATTAATTCTTATCTGAAATAATTACAATGATTTTAAAGTAATGTAACATTAATTACAGCAATTCATTTCTTTTACTATAAGAATATAAAATATAATGTAAAAATATATGTTTAAAAAAATTATTTAATGTAATTTATAAGTAACAAATATAATCATTTATAATTATTTAGAAAAATGATTCATTATGGATAGTACTAGTAGAAAAAAGCCTTAATAGTCAATCGACAATTTTTGGAATTGAAATATTAGTTTTAGATTCCAAAAAAACAATTCAGAATTCAAATATCATTTTTAAGATGAAATAAATATTTGAATTTAAATTTAAAAATCTCAGAATTGAAATGTAAATTTTCAGATCCAAAGTTCAAATGTCCAATTTTAGACTTAATTAAAAGAATTCTGAATTGAAAAATTGATTACGAGAATCCAGAATAATAATTTGGAATTGTAATTTCAAGTTTCAAATAAAATAGGTTTTTAAGTTATAATTTAAAAACTCGAAATTGAAATATTAATTTTTAGAATCAAAAATAATAATTTAGAATTCAAATATCGAAATTTAGATCAAATAAGCTTTTTGTTTAAATCATTTTTTCAAAATCAAATATTTTTTTAAGGAATTGAAGTAGCAAATTTCAGATTTAAATTTCAAATTCAACTAATTCTTTAAAGAATTGAAATATAATTTGAAGGGTCAATGTTTTTTTATAAAAAAACTAAGTATAATAACTTATAATTGAATTATAAATTTTCAAATTCAAATAATTAAACGAATAATTCCAATAAAAAAAATTAGAATTAGAATAATAGTTTTTAGATTCAATGTTTTAAAAATCTTATATATATAAAAATGAATTTTAGTAGAAAATTTCAGAATTGGAACATTGATTTCAATGTTTAAATATAATTTTCATAATTTGAAATATAATTTTGTATTCAAACATATATTTTTGAATAAAACTAACAAATTTAAAAATTCATATTCAAAACTTCAAATTCAAATATCGATTTTTAAATTAAAATAAAATGTTTCAAAATTGGAATAACAATTTTCAGGTTCAAATATAATTTTCAGAATTGAAATAACAATTTTCAATATTGAAATATCAGTTTTCAAATTTGAATAACAATGTTTAGAGTTCAAATATTGATTTTTAGATTCAAATAAAATGTTTTAGAATTGGAATAATAATATCTAGACTCAAATAATGATTTTTAGTTAAACAAAAAAATCAAAATGCAAATAAAATATTCAAATTCACATAAATATTTCTTAAATTCAAATATGAAAATTTTAATTCATTATATGAACAATATACATACATACACATAATTAATATACACACAAATATATATTTATGATATATTACATATATCATAAATATAATTTTAATACATACATAAAAGTACATTCCTATTTCACTCTAGAATACCTTTAGGATGTGACTAATTTAGTGACTATTGCAACTAATGGGATATATCAACATATTCATGGATGAAAATAAACCTAAAAGGCATCCAACTAATAGGATGAAGTTTTTCCAATAGTTGCATCATAGTTGTAAAAATGACCAAAATAGTTGAAATTTGATCTTATAGTTGTAAATACTCCCAAACTTACTCGCAAACAACTACAAGTTGCACATAGTTACAAACAAAGCAGTTACATTTTTGTTGATTTCTACTAGTACAATGTGTTTGACAATTTGTTAAAACATTTGTTTGATGAAAGGGAAATGATGGAAGTGTAGAAGGACATGGAGGGGGCAAGGACATAACAATAGACATGGTTGTGAAGGAGGTATGGAACTAAAACCATACATTTGTAATATTAATCAAACCTAATACATTAGTAATGTCAATCATACTTTTAAATTATGTAAGTAAATTTTATTAACAAAATAGCTCATTGATATTACTCAATAGAAAAAAAAATTCTTTCTGGCCTTTTTTTTTTTTCCCTCTTTCACAAAAATACAAAAAAACATGATTTGAATAAAAGGAAACTACAACATTGGGGTTGTACAAAAATTTGTTAAGTTGACACTATATATCTTGGTTGTTAAACATTAACCATAAAAACATGTGTATGAAAAAACTTCAATCTTTAGACTTCCCTCCAATAAAAACCATGCCCATTAGGGTTTTTGGTGCTTCCTCTTACAACTTAGGTTTTGGATGCTTAAATATATATTCTTTTGTGTTTTCAAGGTCATGTTGTTTTGAAACTTTTTGATTCCAAGTTATTTTTCAAAAGCTTCCATTACTTGTTATATTAACATGCATTAGGTGGCTTCTTACAATTATGATGTAGATTTAAAAACATTCACTACTATAAATCTTGTTATTTGCAACTAGTCACTATGCAACTAGCATGCAACTAAATGTGTACAACATGGACATGTGTCATAAAAATAACAGTCTAAACTTATATATACTTAAATTACTAAACTTAATATATCTACATAGGTTATATATAACAGTGTTATGTGCTTTTAGTACTAAGGTTAACCCCATACTCATTTAGGTTAACTTAAACTTACCTAGGTTAAAATAACCATGGCTAAACTAACCTAGGCTAAGTAAACTAAAAAGTTAAACTAACCATGATTAATTAAGTCAAGCTAAATTAATTATGGCTAATTTAAGTTAAGCTAAATTAAATCAAGTTAAATTAACCATCGCTAATTAAGCAAAACTAAACTAAATTAATTGTGGCTAAAATAAAATAAAATAGGCTAAACAAACCATAGTTAAATTAAGTTAGGCTAAAATAATTATGGCTAAATTAGATTAGGATAAAATTAACCATGGCTAAATTTATTAGGTTAAAATGAGCATGGCTAAATTAAATTAAATCAAATTAATTATGGTTAAATTAAGTTAGGCCAAACTAATTATGGCTAAATCAAGTTAGACTAAACTAAATTAGACTATATGAATTATTGCTAAACTAAATTAAGCTAAATTAAACCAGGCTAAAATAAATATGGCTAAAATAAATTAGGCCAAATTAATTATGGCTAAATTAAGTTAGGCTATAATATTTATGGCTAAACTAAATTAAACTAAATTAAATTGAGATAAAATAAATATGGTTAAATTAAGTTAGGTTAAATATATTATGTTAAATTAAATTAAGATAAATTAAACCATGGTTTAAATATGTTGTATTTTATTTTATTTTGGAAATTTATCAGAAAATGAAATTTTGATTTGAATTTGTTTTCAAAATCAATTAATATTATAAACATTAAATTTTATTATAAATAATCATAATTTTTAATTAAATGTTTATTATAATTACAGTGATAGTCAATTATATATATATTCAATAGGTATTATATATTTAAATTTTATTATGTATGTTAAAATATTAATGTAAATAGGCTATATTAATTAACCCACAAGTATACAAACATCCTAAGCTAATTATTAATTTAAACTAGATAATCATATTAAAATCATATTTTCATTAAATAATCATAATAATTAAAATTTTCCTATAATCACCTTTGAAGTGCAAAAGAAAAGGAGAAATGAAAAACTAACAAGAAAAAAAAATGAAAATTTTCAAGTTACAAAACATTTTGTTTTGTTTTTTTTCTTTGGACCCTTCTTACTTTCAAACCTCATAACTTTCTTATTTTATATTCATTTTAAACGATTTAAAGTGCGCCACTTGAAGTCCTACAAATCACATCGGAACTCTAATAGCAACAAAACAACATAAAATGAACTTTCTGGGTGTTTATGAACCGGCTTTTGTAATGTTCAATAGTTTTTTGGGGGAGTTTTTGACCCCCTTTACTTTGGGGGGCCATAACTTTCTCATTTCTAATTTGTTTTCAATGATTCTTAGTGTGTTAGATACGCCAAGAGTAGGGCTTCAAGTTTTTTTTTCACACCAAAGCAATAGAGCCCTCCCCTAGCTGGTATAATCTATAATAATTGGTGTTAAAATGCACACGTGTCAAATGGTCAATGAACGTTCCATGGTGTGCCACGTGTCATCATCCTAGTGGCAAAAAATTTAATGATTGAGATTAATCCAATGAATTTTTTAATTTTAAAAACACAAAAAATTTAAATAGTGACACATGTCCACAAGTTAGTTATTTAATTTTTAAACATGTGTCATATTTTGATTAGTTACATTGTAGTTTTAAGGAGAGTTGCACATAAGGTGCAACTACATTTGGATTTATATGTACGTATGAACATGTATATTAACACCATATTTACATGTTGCATATGTAGTGTCACATGCAACTAAATGCCATGTGCAACTACATAAATTTGCAATTGCATGTGTTGCATGCAACTGAATTTTAGTTACAAACAATAGTTGCAAAACCCAAAATTTCTAGTAGTGATTCTACCATGTTTTAGGTTAAATGAACTCACCTTCAACTCCTTTGCCAATTATAAAAAAAACATTTACAACAAGCTTGTTAAGTATCATGATTAGGTCATATGTTCCTAGTATTGTGGTTTCTCTTGTGTATTTTTTAAAGGCAAGTTCATTGGATTTTGGTTTGCCACATTTGAAAAATCTAGGTTTTTAAAGTTTCAATGTTGGATTCAACACAAGATTCTAATGTTGAAATGATTTCATGTTGTTTGTAGGTGGTGTTTGTTGATTAGGGGTTTACATGAATCAGCAAGAGTTTGATTGAACATGGTCACACATGAATTTCGTTCCCAATAACCCTAAACACCTAGGTCCACATAAAAGTTTGTTTGCCATGATGGATTAGTGGATGGCCATTTTTTTTTGTTCTTGTTGTTATTTTTTTAAATGTTTAAAATTTGTTCTTTGTTTGGATCTTTTGCCATGTGTATGAACATCTTGGGTGGTTGATTCTTGTGATTAAACAATCCACATAAAAAACATTTTGCAATGCTTTACATAAGTTGAGCCTTTGACTTCTTTGCTTTGACTATTAAAAATCTAGCAAAATGTTTATGGGCATTGTGAAAATTTTACCAAATTTGTTAGTTATGTCATGTTTTGTTTTACGTGCTTTTTAGAAGAGATTTTTTGGATATTTGGGTGTATGCACTCTAAGGTGGTTCGTTTTCAGTAGATGTTCCACTCCCTAAAAGTCCATATGGTAGTGTTAAAATGATAGTCTATTTTGATATCATTAATTTAGTGGGGAATTAAATGGTGGTTAATGAACTAAAAAACCCATATGAAAATAAGCCCTTGTAAAAAACTCTTTAATGTATGTGTTTAAAAAATAAAAATTGAAATCCACCCAAAAATGATTATGATATGGACTTTATGAAAATATGGCTCATTTTAGGCCATTCAAAAGTCCATGATTTTTTTTGGTTAATTATTTTCTAGCAATTTTTTTCACATATGTTTTTCTTTAATTTAAAAATTAACATATCATATATTTAGTCCCTATATCCCAAATAAAATTCATACACAAAAATGCATGTATATAGAAACACAAACAACAAACCAATCCATATGTTTCAACTTCAAAAGTCCATTACTATATATTTGGTGTATATATGTTGCAAATTATTTTTTATAGATGTCTTTTTCAAGTTGAAAATCTAAATCTAGTCACAAATTTGGAAATTATTGTTTTTATGTCATGTTAATAGCATGTAAATGCATGCCATTTTGTAAAAAACTAGATTGTCATGCAAAAAATGAACCACCCTACCTTGCAACCACCCATTTGTTGCAAGATTTAACTCATTGAGGTCAAGAGTTTAACTACTAGAATTCATCACAAAAGTTCAATGTCATTAAGAAGTGATATGATATTTTCTTGCGGTGCTTATTGGTTGGGGTTTATGTGAATATGCAAAAAATAATTATGGGTCCAAATAAGAAGAAACACGTGGTCCAAAGAAGAAACATGATGGAATGTTGGTAGAAAGGCACATTAATGTATAAGTTCTAAGATCTTGCAAATATAACTAAAACCATTTTGGTTGACCATCTTGTTTGCAACATAATATTGGAAGGTAAAAACATATTTGAAACTTGTAAGTTTTCAATTGCACCTTTAATGCGTATGGGATTAGATTGTGAACCATTCATATTTAATAAGTAATTAGGACAATACATTGGGACTTGTAGCTAGTAGGTTTGTGTGAATGAACTATAGATCAAATTTCTTATGTATGTCAATAATGGTGAATCATTAGTCATACAATGCGATTCCACTATGGAATCACTTGTGGACCATTTGTGTACCACTAGTATCATTGGAGAACAAATCAAATTCCTTGGGCTACATATGTCCTAATATGTACTAATATAATATCCAAAACAACACAAGAATGTGTACTCATGCCAACATAGGAGGTGGTTGCCAATGGATCATGAATTTCAATCTAGCTTAGTTGTTTATTTATGAGGTTTGAAAAGATGGACATCCTCCACCAATGGTGAATGCTACAAATATTATTACCCATGCTAACACCTAATCTCAATGGATTACAAGTGGTGGATGGCCTATAGAAGATGAACCTATAGGAAGATTGGAGTGAAGTGATTATCCATCTTGTTTAAACTAGACTATTGGAAGGTACAACACATTAACATGGGCATTCCACTAGTGAGTTGCTAGAAGACCATTCTACTTCCAATATCCAATCACCAGTGGACCATTATGTTCCCAAAAGTCAATCATTAGAGGCTAATAAACATGCTTCTAATAGTTGGTGACTAGAAAACCATTATGCTTCCAATAGTGGGTCCTTAGATCAAGACCATTTTTTATCCACTGGTGAATTACTAAAGGACATCTATTGTTCTACTAGAAGATAACCACTTATCAACTATGATTCCACCAGGGAATCAATTTAAGGTTAGGATGGTTGAACAAAGTAATCCCATAACAGACATAGTCATTAGTTAAATGAAGTGGGTTCATGCATGTAGGAATTGCCCATCCGAAATACACTAGACATAATGCACATGGAGCAAAATGTGTTTGACAACTTTTTGAAATATTTGTCTAATGAAACCTAGACACTATGGAGGTGTGGAAGGACATGGAAAAGGCAAGTGTACAACAACACTTATGGTTATGAAGGAGGGTTGAAGCTACAAATTTCTTCAAACCAACAACCCCAATTGTGTTCACATAAGATGAAAACAAGTCATTGCTTGATTTTGTGATAGGCATTTGTGTTCCAATAGGATACTTAGCTACATTTAAAGAGCATGTTGGTCCAAAAAGGTTCTTTCCCGTGAATAGCCATAACCACCATGTCATGGTACAACAAATACTACCACTTACAACCATGCCTTAAAACATTTGGCAAAATACATGCAAAAATGATCAAGCCAAATGACTTTTCTAATTTGCAAAAATATGTGGCCAAATCATTGTGCCTTTTAGACTTATGGTTTCCACCTACATTTTTTGATTTGATGATTCATCTCCTAAGTCATCTAATAGACGAATTAAAGATATGTAGGCCAGTGGATGCTAGATGGTGCTACCTAGTGGAAAAATACCTAAATGTCTTGAAGAGGTATGTAAGGAATATGGCTTGACCAAAAGCCATGTGGCCCAAGGGTTTTTCACAAAGTGTTTTGCATTATATCCACATACTAAATGTCAAATGTGGGATCCCAATGAGGAGGAAAAGGACAATAGTGAGGTCCTTGGAAGGCGGGCCTAGTTTAAGAGACTGAACATGGTGGAATTATAAGGAATTCATGAACATGTCATCATAAACTTTGTGGCAATATACATGTGTGTGCTTCACATGAACATGTTGAAATCATTACTACAAATCCATTTGCATTATGAGTTCTATGTGCACAATATTAATGTGCATATGTAAGTTTATGTTTAAGGCCTTCAAGTCCAAGTTTTATGTTTTAGTTCCAAGTCAAAACTATATTGTGGGTGTTTTTTAGTTGGGTACATAGACTAGTGAAAGTAATTTGTGGATTTTGGAGCATAACATGTGTGGAATGTGGAAGGGTTGATGGGTCTATCTAATGATACTCTAGTGAGAACAATGGTGAAGTATCCATGTATTATGAGAGGAATGTAATAAAACCATTGGACATTATGAAATGTGCACGGAAAGAAATGTGAGTGCTCTAGGCATGGTTTAGGCAGTGCATGGTGGTAGAATGGAATGTGACCATTACATTTCATTATCAATGGGCATGGTGTGACGCACTCCCAACTCCTTGAAGGACTCGAATGTGAGTCCAAGTGAAAGACAACGGAAGGAGGAGTCGGGATGCGCTCCCTAGCTCACAACACTTTGAGGGGTAGAGGGGCGTGTTGGAGCTCCAGGATGGGACTAGGAAGAATTGACAAGCTTATTCACTCACACGGGCCTGCACACAATCCACACAAAATGGTTAGTGCAAAGTTGGAGCACCTTTGGTGCTAGGATAGCCACAGGCAACACGGACACATAAGACTCACCACGGCCCGGACTTGGGGGAAGCCACCACCTTCCCCCTTATAGTATTCTCTGCGACGCTCCGCAGAGACTACATCCAAATGGCTCTTTTTCCCGGGAGTCCCGAAATTCCGCCATGCGGGACTCCCGGGACTTTGGAGCCCCATAACTTTGCGAGCAGACCTCGGATCGAAGTGCGGTTTGTAGCAAAGTTGTAGCTTTCGTCGAGAGCTTTCCAACGGTATGTCGCACGTTGTCTTCAAATAAGTATTTCGGGTCGATTCTTGACTTTTAGTGGTCGGGAGTCAAAACTGGCAGACTCCCGGGAGTTCGACTCCCGGCCCTTCTTTTGGTCATAACTTGTGTTTCAGATGTCCA
>Ga0209208_10001413_pt1 | contig 33731 bp, 21 predicted proteins | sample S1TSphfallax_3_FD_187694 | JGI IMG/M metagenome (GOLD analysis project Ga0209208, IMG submission 187694) | Host-associated microbial communities from peat moss isolated from Minnesota, USA - S1T2_Fd - Sphagnum fallax MG (SPAdes) (version 2) | ecosystem: Host-associated > Plants > Peat moss >...
AAGGTGAACTTACTATCACAAATTTCATGGCCAATGATGCCAATTACTACAAGGGAAGCTATGCATCATACATCCTTGAAAGTTTTTGATGAAAAAAAAGAGCTCCAAACCTACTGCAACTTTATCCAAATAATAATGTCCAAACAATTCTACTATTCTTGATGGAAATATTGCAACTAGTGTTACTAAATCCAAATTGACCATGACCTTGTAGTTATTAAAACCATGCAAAGTTCCCTCATTTTGTCTTAAGTGTTTTTCACTTTCTTCTTATCATCACTTCATGTGAGGTTTTTTTTAATCTATGTCTTTTATTGTTGAAAAACTTCATCCCACATTTTCCACTTTATTTTTCGTTACTTTGATTATCTCAATTTAAAAATAAGTCAATAATTTATCCTGAAACATATTTCTTCATATTGTCCTTATGCCGCCTCCTCCCACTGCACTAGGCCATAGTGGCTCGTTTTGGTTTTATTTGTAAGCTGCCATGACTCCTGATACAACCTTGTGTTCCTCGCGAAATTCAGACTTTCTCTCCGTTTACTTTTCTTCTGCCTACTATGAAAGGAGAATTCAACGTGTTCATTTTGCACACCTTTCGAGTTTCTGTCGTGTCCTACATCAATCTTTTGTAAGATTGTGCGGTTGGCTTGTAGTGCGAAAGATTTTTTGTACACTGACATTCACATTTCAGGTCTTTAATCTTGATGTTGTTCAGTTGAACTGGTACAAGGATGTAGTCAAGCATAGTAATAGGAAACCGTCTATTCGTGACTTGCAATATTAAATAGATGGTACTTATTCAATATAATGGGGGTACTTATTCTGTTTCATATTAATTAGGTGGGGGTGCCTCATAAGCCCAACTTTTTCTTTTTTTGCAATGAGCCAATTTGATTGGCCCATGTCCAAAAAAAGTTGTAACTATGCAGGCTCCCCAAAATAGAAGATTCTATGCAAAAGTCAAGTGCCTCCTCCTTTGGCCCACGTGTATATAGGTGAGAAGGGGGAGGACTTTGGGCAAAACATATGGGATTAAAGTCAGGTGCTATTGAGAACACCCTTGGGGAACATATTGGGAACTCATTGGGAACTCATTGAGAACTTGAAGGGAACAAAGGAAAAATGAAAAACATTCCTCCCGCCCAACCCAAAACTTAAGAGAAAAAAAATCAAGGCACTTTGAGTGCATGCTGAGCCTTCCCAATGGCTGCATGAATTTCCTATTTCCAAAACTGTTCATCACCATTTTTGGCCTGGGCTAATAATACCCACATTATAAACTGGGGGTACTTATTTATACTGTGACTCAATTTAAATAGTTGTGGCGACGCCCTCTTGCGTGATGGGCATCTTTGATTGGACCTCACAAAAGAATAAATCAACTTTTGGATAGTCCCAAAATAGATATGTTGTAAGCTCCTCCTTTGGGCTGGTTATATAGGCTACAAGAGTAGAACTTATTGCAAAGGATATGGGATAAAGTGAGGAGCTATTGGGAACATGTTGGGAACCCATTGTGAACTTGACAGGAACACAATGGGATAAAAAAATATCCAACACCTCCACCCTCCCCCCAAAGGAAAAAATACCTGGGCACCCTGGGTGCATTCTGGCTCACCTCAACCGCCTACCTGTATTCTTTTGTCATCTTCTATTAGCATAGGGCAGCTTCAACACATATCCATTGAAAAACTAATTAACTTTCAAGATTCCATGTTGAAAGGTAAAATATTTCAATAGATTCCTATTTTTCCTTTACAAATTTTTTTTCTTGAAAAAATATTTTTGAAAATTTCAACATATTTACATAATTTAATTAGTAAATTGTGAAGGTAGTATGGTGTTCAGGCTTGGCCCTCTTGAGCTGTCTCATTGGCTGGCTGTGTGAAATTTCTATTCATAAACTGTTAATTGCCATTTTTTGGGCTGGGCTGATGTCTCTTCTTAAGAGCATTGTTGCTTCTATTAATTAGTGGGGGGCAAAGGACACCAAATATATATATTTCTTTTTTAACAAACCACATTGATTGAACCATCACCAGAGTTTTTGAAACATTGGGCACTCTCCAAAATAAAAACACATAGGTGCTTCCTGTTGGCCGACCTCTGTAGTGTTATACTTATGAAAGTTCAACTTTGGCCAAAGCATATGGGTTAAAAGTGTGGTGCTATTGGAAACATATTGAGAAGAGTTTGGGAACTTGGAGGGAACCCCTTGCAAACTTGATGGGAAAACAGTGGGAACAAATTGAGGATAGCAAATCGAATCCCTCTCCCTAAACCCCCATCCCTCCCCCAAAAAACCAAAAAGAAAAAAACTAAGCTCGCCTGACTGCATTTGAACCTTCTCATTAGTTGCATGAAAATTATGGTCCTAAAACTGATTGTCACCATTTTTGGCCTGGGCTAATGCCCCTGGCTAGCATGGTGCATACATATATACAGTAGTATCTTTAGCATTCCAGCAATAATATTATTTTTTCAAAAATATCTGCCCACAAGCCAGAAGTTCTGGGAATTATGTTCTACCTAATGTACATGGTCATTTCAGCCAAATTGATTGGCCCATCACCAACTTTTTTGGAACATATGGCACTTCCAATAGAAGTACCTCTTTGGAACCTCCATTGTAAAATAGAATCAAACTAGTGTAGCCTGTGCTGTTGGCCCCAAGTGTAAACACATTGAGAGCTCAACTGAATTTTCCTTTCAAACCCAATTTTTGCAATTTGTTTGAATATCCAGCAACAAAATCCACTCCAAACAAAATTTCTTTCACACCTTAGCTCTGAAAATTGTAAAATAAACTCCATTCAATCTGTGTTGCTGAGGGCTTTCTGACAACACTAAGAACACCCTCAAATTCCAATACAGTTTTGCATTTCAATTTTATTTAATTTTCATTGAAGAAATGGTTCAATAATCAATAGCTTCCACACCAGAGCTCAGAACAGTCTCAAACCAAGTGGCTGCACCCCTATCATCAAGAGCTTTCTGAAAATATCAAGAGTGTGACACAAAACACAATGTGATGAAAACTTTCCAAATGTCAGTAAAACAAAGCACTCAAAACAAGGAGGAGAGAAAGGTACAAGAGAGAAGAACTCAAGTCCAAGCAAAAAGAAGAAACCATACTTTTGCCAGTCCAACCAGGGTGCATTGCAAGGGGAATGTGAATGAATCAAGTACGCAACCCCCCCCTCCCCTCTTTCTCTAGTCGCAAGGAGCATGTCAGATAAGGAGAAGGGAGGAACAGTGGTTTGGGAGATCTCAGCTTGACCAAACAAAACAAAACAAACTACCTTGCTTCATAGATAGATGTGCTATCCTAGGCCCACCTTTCCAGTTTATATACACGAGAGTTGAATTTTGGGCGAACTGTATGGGATAAAACTGAGCTGCTATTTGAATAGTATTGAGGAACAACTTAAGAACTTGGTGACCCCTATGGGAACACATTGGGAACAAGGGAAAATACAAAAAATCCCCCTCCCTCCTTTCCTACCTAAACGAAAAAAACTGGACTTCTCATGAGTGCATGCTGAGCCTTCTCATTTGCAGGAAACTTTATTTTTTTCTGCAAATGTAGGAAATTCATTGCAGAAACGAACCAGTACACAGAGGAGCCAGGGGGATGATGAAACTTTATTTTCAAAACTGTTTGTCACCATTTTCAGCCCGGGCTAATGGCTGGGACACAAACTGTGGGAGATAGCACATTCTGTCAGCTTGTAGAGAACTTCATTTAGTTTTCAAATAGCTTAGCTTATTGTTTACGAAACTTGGGAGAGGGCTGGCTGAGTAAACTGGCACCTCCATTAGACCTCTGCAACAAAGTTACCTCTATCATTACAGGTCAAGTGGCTGGGTTGCAAGTGGAAGGCATTAACTTAGTACTTAATAATTTTAAATGTTTGCTCCTACTTGCAGCCTGCCATTTGCTTTCACTGACAAAAGTGTTGTGTAAAGATGAATTTGCGGGCTGGCTGAGTAAACTGGCACCTCCATCAGACCTCTGCAACAAAGCTACCTCTATCATTCCAGGTCAAGTGGCTGGGTTGCAAGTGGAAGGCATTAACTTAGTACTTAATAATTTTAAATGTTTGCTCCTACTTGCAGCCTGCCATTTGCTTTCACTGACAAAAGTGTAAAGATGAATTTGCGCGGTGCTCGGTCTGACTCTAAGACCTTGTAGTAAACAATAAACTGTACTGTGAGGGGCAGTGTTTTTGGAAGCGATTTTAGAATAGTGGTAAAGTCACAATGATCCATAAAAAGATTAAGCCACATTTGTTGACAACTGAATTACGGCAAAACGAACAAAATTAAAGAACCTTTCTATATTACTGCTAATGTACTGCAAGTTGATATAAACGATCTGTCTATATTCTTGGTAACAAATTAACGTAATGTCTGATGATGAGAGCGGGAAAGTGGGAGAAATCTGGCGACAAAGATTGCCAAAAACAATTTCTTTTCGAGATTAAAAAAATCACTTTCTTGTGAAATTTTGCCCTTAAAAAACCTCTGATCAGGAGAGAAAAATGGGTGGGTGTGCCACTGTGCAGACTGCAGACCACTTTCTGAACGGCCTTTTCTGAAAATTCAATATGAGTTTTGTGCCTGATGAACATAAGAAGTACATAAAAAAAATACAGTAGTATACCTTTCAGGTTTGACACATGGGTGCCAAATAATTATTTTAATTTTGAGATTCCTCTTCCGTAGTAAAAGTACGATTTATGAAATTTGACAATAAATGTAGCCAACTTCCTTGGTACGTTTTTTGATCTCTGAGCCTCTAACATAATGAGACCTTTCACAAAAAACTTTTACTATTTCTGTTTGCAAAAATGGGGAGACATAATAGAATTATCGGTAAAGAAATGAAAACCCAGCACTAGAACCCTGAGTTTGGTCATAAAATGATGAGATTCCATTAAAAAAACCTGCAACAAGTACATTGGCATTCAAGTGAGGGTTGAAACTCAGAAAAACATCAATTTTTGTGTAAATTGAGTTTCATCTTGTTTTTCTTTTTTCCTGAAAGCCTTTCACTTTCTACATATATTTTCACTGATCCTACATGTACAACTACTCTAATTACTCTCGCCCATGCTGAGATTCAATAAGATTTCATTACTTTGCAGATAATGTTTTTAGAAATATTGACATTTCCAGTCCATTTAATTACTGCCAAACCTGAAAAAAATTATGATATTCAGTCATTTCTACAGAACTTTGCAAACCTCAACCCTAATGTGCTAAATGCAAAGACTACAACTTGAACACTATTACGCTACATCTAAAAACCCCATATACAATAAAATTTAATTGGGTATCTCAAAGTTCATTTTGTGTTTAGTGTCTGGTTATGTGAAGTTCATCCTTAGATTTGTTGTTTACAGATATCTCTATAAGCACCATAACTGGGTGGCTACTAGCTACTGCAAATAAATACTCTGAGTTCCAGCATTTTATACCCATATAATAAATTTCCATTACTTTGCAGATAACAGTGTTGAGAGGTTGAAAGAAGGGCCCAAAACGGAGGCGCTCTATGGATATCTCTATAGGATCAAGTTCGAGTCAAAACATTATGTCCATTATGGCTCTTCCAATGACAGAGCCAACAAACAAACTACACTAGTTGAATAACAGGTTTAACAACAATTTGTATTATTTTTAGACATCCTGAAATGTTCAAAATATATTTGTTTCCAAGGAAAACAAAGCATCCTTTAGAGCATTTGAGAATGTTCTATTTGTCAAATGAAATCTTCAAAATTAAATAATTATTCAGCAGAGACCTCCCACAAACCTGCTAGCCAACTTGGTACCTTGCTGATGGTGAAAAACTGCCAAACGTCAATAAAACAAAGCACCCAAAATAGGGAGGTAAACCTCCTTAATAGCTAGCTGTCAAATCTACATAGTGGGACGGACATATATGTAATTCCACATGGTTTATGATTGGGCTAGAAGCTCAAGGCTGAAGGTGGAATTTGTTGTTGCTGTGGTACCTTGGAGTACGTCCTAAAAGGCATATGATCCAAGACGACTACCATGGTGAAAAGTAACAGAGAAAAAAAATTATTTGTAGGGGAAGGCTGGGTTGTCAGTGCAACACACTTTAGGACCAACGCTGGAACCTGATTTTCAACTGCATAAGCTGATATGAAGATCTCATGATCTTCGCCAGAAAATAAAGCACTCTTCCTGACCTCTGGGCCTGGCCCAGCTTGCAGTGTTTCTTTTACTGCTGAATTTTCGTCGAATGTCGACCTGAAAAATATGATTTTGACATTTACAACGAACTTTTCATGGACAAAAATGCCCTAACTTCAACAGATTTTGAAGATAAGTTCCAGTAGGTAGCCAAGAATATAAAAGGATTCTGTTTGTTTTTCAACTTTCATGTCTAGTATGTAACCAAATTTGGCAAAATTATTTTGTGAATGATCATCACTTTGGCTACATCACAATATCCTTCAAAGAAACCCTGGGCCTGGTGGACCTCCAACAAGCATGATGCAAGAGCAGGCCTCATAAAGTTATAGATTTCCATAAATCAAATAAATTAAGCTAAATTATGGACACTGCTGGACTTGAATTATGGATCGGCCCGAACTACGTATTATCAGGCAATTTTAGGCAATTAATGCCTGCAGCATTGATTGCTGCTTAGCTTGGAAGATATCATCCAATGACAGATGCATCAAAGAGGTCCGGTTTTCCGATTGGCATCCTTGGAGACTACCTCCAGGCTGAACTCCAGGGCGTGCTTAGTCTGGAATGGGGTCGACTTCATGGCGCACAGACCAACAAAACTGCTGGACGCTATTGAGGAAACCCTGCTGCCAGTTGCCGCATGTGTATAATTTTTTCCTATGTTATGGACAATTCCAAACTTATTTTATGAAAATTCTGGCGCTATTTTTAGAAATCCATAATTTTAGGAGGCATGTGCAAGAGGGATATTTTTATGGTAGGTTCTTCTGTCTGTATAGAGGGCATTATGTTTCACCCTCGATCCCACTAGTGCAATAACCTTCTAGACAGTGTGCAGTTTAATTATGAAAAATACAGATGCCTCCATTAACACAAAAAAAGCTGTGAGGGTTTTAGGGACTTAATGGGATATCGTTAGGTCTCCATGTTGCAAGGGCCATGGTAATGTAGACGGTGAAGGATCATACCATTCATCTGCAGAGCACAACATTCTTGTAAAACATTGCCAATTTAAGGGAATTACAATAGTTCATTGACCTGGCAAAGGTGTAAACAAAATTGCTATTTGAGAAATAAAAAAGTTTCATGTCATATTGTGACCACATGCCATTTTTCTGAAGTGTGCTGTACAGTTGGCATGTTTATGTGGCAAATATATGTTCCTAATTTTTACATGATTGTATATGGGCAAGACTTGTTATGCACCCAACCTTGTACCTTGATGGTTCCAACTTCAGTTCTTTGAACCAATCTTAAACTCCAAAAAGTGTTTGACAAACTCCCGTGGCTACTTGTGTTTGTAACTACTGGTGTGTGCTTTGAGTGTCATACTAGTTTCAACAAAGAAGATTGAACGATTTAATGCATCGGCAATGGTGACGATGAATTGACAAATATGTATTCTCAAAACCCTGCTAAATGACTTTTTGTGCTGTTTTTATTTTTCCGTAGATCATTAAGTGGTTTTCCTATTGGCTGCCAAACCAGATCTTTTTTCACAACTTCTTATTCTGGAAAGAATTGCTGTTTATATGTCATGCCTGTGATATATGGCACCTTGCACATTGAGTTGTTTCTTTCACTATCCCAATTCAAGTCGGCATGAAAATATTTTTCCTGTCGAACTGATGAAGATACTACAGTAATAATAATGTTGCCTTTCTCACGATAGGTTGTGGGAGTACATGAAGGACCCAAAATAACTATATTTATGATAAACATTGAATATGGAGTCCATGAAGTCAGAGGTAGGGAGACCTGTGTACGTAACACCTGTATAGTTGGTACCTGTGTTTAATGGCCCCCAGTTGGGACTATTAGTCCGTGCAACGAAACTTTGCAAAACAAATCAGGCTTTACTAGACAGGGTTTGCAGCTTCTAGAGTATTATTTTTAGTGATGACACAATGGTCTCTCTAAAGTCCCTTGGGTTAAGGAGCATTGCAAGTGATTTTTGCACAAGTCTAAATCACCAGTCTAGTACCTATTCATATCAAAAGTGGCAATAAGAACCGGGGAGGGGAAATATTTGGCACTAACTTATATCGCAAAGGGGTGACCTTATTTCTTACAATTATTATCCATGACTGTAACTTTTGACTGCAGAAAATTAATTATTGTCATATTTTTTAAGTGATGCTTGCAATTTGCCAGGTATCTGGTGGATATCATGGGGGGTGGGGGCAGGGGATTTGACATGAGGCAACAACTCACGGCTGCTCCGTGACCATTTCATTTTCCAAAATGCCCCATGAGTTTTTAGACTCAGTAACAGGACCTGCAACTACTCTAGAATTTTCTGCCAGGTGCTTTATCCAAGTTGCCCTCTGAGAAGATGCCCTGCAAGTTGCAAGTTGGTTCAAATCCCTTTAACAGGTAGCTGTGGCTCATGGGGGGTGGGGGCAGGGGATTTGACATGAGGCAACAACTCACGGCTCCGTGACCATTTCATTTTCCAAAATGCCCCATGAGTTTTTAGACTCAGTAACAGGACCTGCAACTACTCTAGAATTTTCTGCCAGATGCTTTATCCCAGTTGCCCTCTGAGAAGATGCCCTGCAAGTTGCAAGTTGGTTCAAATCCCTTTAACAGGTAGCTGTGGCTGCCATCTTTCATCCAGCAGAAATTCATCACACAGACAAAAATCAAATAGGAAGTTCTCTCTACTTACAAGAACCAAGTTCCTGAGACAACAACATGTTCCATATCCATCTCCATGTACCTAGTGACAAATTGTGTGTTCATAGGACATACTATGTTTTGGGGATATGCGCTGCATTTGGCCACCTACAATCATGCATTCCACTCAGTGATTTTTTTCAAAATACCAAGGTGTCTTGACAGGCTACATACAAACCAATATGCAACCATTCATGGCAATTTGGAAAGGTGAGGAGTAAGTGGCTGTAGCTACCTTTATTTTAATTAGACAGATTCTCGCTCCTTAGGAACTTAAGCACTCAAAATTAGGTGACAATCCAAGGCAGCATATGATAAGTGTGTTGGCAAGACATTGTACCTCATGAGGGATTGTATGGCAATCAAGTAGATGGAAATGTAAGAAACATGGCGCTCATTTTCATTTTGTAAGTGATTGATTGGTGATCTTGGTTGTTTAGTATTAGGACACAAAGAAACAAGATGAAAAAAATTGCAAAAAAAAGAAAACAGCAAATGGATTTGGGGGTTTTGAACCTTAGTATTTAAGGACCTTGCCCACTGCAACCCAACCCAAATACACACAAGCCACACACAATAAAACCATACCTGCGTGCCCAAATTAATAAGAAGTTGTCGATGAGTCACAACAAAACCATTTGTACAACACCCACCCACAATGCAACAATAGCATAAACCACACAACACACATGTAGTGTATGAAAATTGAAAGAAACAAAATTTGATTCAATGAAAAAAAAGTGAGGTGGAAATCCAAACCTCCAACAATTTATTTAATGTCGAGGAGCTTCATACATTAGGCACCAAGTTGAATTGTTGATCAACAACTATAATCCTCATGCCAACAAGCATAACAAATAGCTTGTTGTCATACAAGCTACAAGTGCAAGAACTAATAAAACATTTGTACCATGAATTACTAGCAGAATGCATCAAAAATCTAACAATTGATTGCATACCTTATCTTTTTATGATTCCAATTTTTCATGGCATCCCCAAAAGGAAAACTATCCAAAGTGTAATGATCATGTGCAAACATCTTGACAACCAAATCCAAGTGTTTGGTTAGCTAGTTGTGCAACTTGGATTTTAAGAAAGACAAGGTGGAAAAACAACATTCATCTTCTATGCTACTTAAAATCATAACTATAAACAACTCTACCAATTCAAAATACTCTAATAGTTGGTGTTGTAAAATGTTACTAGATGTTAAACTAAACCAAAGTTGGGTGACAAGGTTGCAAACCAATGGTGGTTCTAGAACAACATGGTTTTTCTACATAGTGATCTTAAAGAAGGAAACTCCAAGATCAAGCTTGCTTTCATTAAAAAGGATTGGGATTTTCACTTGATCACTTATTGGGCCAATGACCTTCTCAAAACAAAATTGAGCCATCAATAAGGTTAAATGTCCCCAAAATGTTTCTTCAACAAGAAGATTGAGCCAATACTGAGGATAAATGATGCTTGTTACATTTGGGTGAAAGCACACTAAGCCCCCCCTAAAATTATAGTCACACATATAATCTTTCTACAATTAATTTTTTGGTAATGTATGGACATCACATTTTGAATTATTTTTGCTTATTTTAAGTATATTTGATTAGCTTTAAACTTCATCTAATCAATTATTTTGAAAATTTCAATAAACATTGAAGATTTTGAACCTATGTAATATATTCGTGACAAAATAATACTTGTCACAAAGTTTGAAATTTTGAATATATACTTCAAACTAAGGTTGTGGATGGACTTTTTGGGGTGAATTTTTTCATCATGTATGATATTGATATACATCATTAAATATGGGACAATTTAAAAATTTAAAGTTTTTGGATGAAATTCCATTAAAAATATATGTTCTTTTTCATTTGTTTAGTAATGAATGCATAATAATATCCTATTTGTAGGAAAAAACCACTACCATATCAAAGACAAAGAGATTTTACAAATGGACATTGCATAATTTTTTCAATTTTCTTTTGTTTGGTAATGTTTCATGAACCACAAACATGAGGCGTTATGTCCATTAAAAAACTATAAGTTTATCCAATCCTCTTCGTCTAACCATTGGATTGAAATTAATTTTGATTCAAAATGAATTTTGAATTGAAAAATGTTGTTGTGCAAATTCTAAAGTTTTTTACTTGTGTTTAGGATAACCAAAGGATGCCATCAAGATTTGAGCTTACTATGTATTATAATACTTGTTATACACACATTTTTTGAACAATAGTGGTTCACCTTTAGTGTGCTTTCACCCATTCATCAATTCTTGGCTAGGGAACTATCATTCCAATTCTTCGATCAAAGATATGGTAGCATGTGAACATTGTAGCTTGATAGTTTAAATAAATTATTGTCCAATCATCACATGTAGCTTGAATGAACACCCCAATAAGAGGGCACTTTTATGTAATAGGTATTCTTTGTCCATGAAGTAAAAAACCATAAATTGGATGTTTGTTGCAAAATTAGTCCACCAAGTAGTCAACAATTATCATTGCTATTTTCATGCAAGTCCAAGAAGGCCTTGAATTACTTTGCACCATACATCTTTGCAAGATCTAAATGCATGTTATAGAATTCAACATAACACTATCTTCACAATAGTGACAAAATCACACACAAATGTGTCATGGGCTTGCACAAACTTGATAAGCACATGGACTAACTCTAATAGAAGCAAGATCCAAGCTAACCCCATCATCAGCTCAAAGTCACAAAGATATTGGAAGTTGGTTTTTGCTACTACCATAATATGCAAATCATCATGCATCCTTACCACTACAATTTCGTACTTTGCAAAAACTTGCTTGGTAGGATACAACATGGAGATCCACCTAACTTTTACATTATGGAGTAGTTTCAAACCCTTGGTTTCAAGTAACTTAACAAAAGTTCCATGCTCCAAATGTCTTCTAGGTGAAGGTGAAAAATATGTGTAGGTAATTTGTAGCAACCCTTCAAGCTTACCAACTAGGGGTTAAACATTAAAAGTTTACACTATTAGTTTTGTTTAATGTGCCATGTAGTGCATTGTAGTCACAAAAGGTCTAGCCTTGGATTTAAGTTGAGTGGCAACATTAGCATCTAGCCCTATGAACACTACAACTCCATTTGATCCATAACAAATCAACTTGTTACCAACATTATGAGAATTTGTGTCTATTTAAACCATACTACCCTACAACTAATTTTTTAAAAAAACTCATGTACAACTTTCTCTTAGGTATCATGACTAATGTGCAATTATCCTTTTAGAAATATGGTGTATTAGTAAATAAATTGCTACATAAAAAATCATTTACTTATATTATAGTTGCAAGTGAATTGAAAATGGGTATTTTATACAATAATTTATACACATCATATATACATATGTAGTCAACCATTTTAATTTTTTTAGAAATTTTATTGTAGTTTCATGAGGCAATTACTTTAGAATTGTTGTAGATGTGCCACTAAAACAACAATTATCTTGCAATTAGGTACCATATACGTACATGCGATCATGCCAAATGTCCACACTTCCACCACCCATTATGGAATTAGTTTTCAATTATGATTCCCATTGATACAATTAGTATAACCACTATTGTGCCACTACTAAAATATTAATATTCAACTATGTTATGATTATAATACAATTACTTATAACTTGATAAATATACATATTCATTAGTTATTTATATTTTCGTCATATGTGCTTCAATTTGAATGATTTAAAATGTTATGGAGGACATTACCTCAAGCTTTAGAAATCATCTTTGTTTGAAGTGTAAAGGAAAAGGAATAATGAAAAAATAACAAGAAAAAAACAAGTTTTCCAACTTACAAAACACATTTTTTCATTATTTTTTCTTTTTTGATTCCTCTTACTTTCAAACCTAATAATTTTCTTATTTATATTCATTTTAAACGATTTAAATTTTTTTAAAAGCACCATTTAAAATTCGACAAATGATCTTTGAACTTAAATAACAATAAAACAACGTATAAGGATTTTTTTAAGGTGTTTAGGAATTGCCTTTTGCAGTGTTAGGTGGTTTGTTTTTTTTGAATTTTTGACCCCCTCAACTTTGGGGGGCCATAACTTTCTCAATTCTATTCCATTTTTGACAATTTTTAGTGCCCCAAAACCATCAATAGGAGAGGTTCAAATTTTGTTTAGACACCAAAAACAATGGAACCCTCCCCTTGGATCTAACTTGCCTTGAGTGCTTAAGTGTCATAGTTGCAATTCAATTATAATTTAATTTGCAACTAAAGAACAATTAAAAGACGTAACCCATATGTTTAGTCTTTGAATCCCATGTTACAAACTATATAAAGAAGGCTTGTTCTTGGGTAAGTCTACAATATAATGAGCCACTATAAATGTAACCATTACTATTATACCTATTAGCCCAATTGTAGCATGAAAAGTAAACAAAAATTTAAAGTAACAAGATAGCAACGCAATGACAATGTGATGGGAACATAATGAATAAACACAATGAACACACCAAAAGAACTTCATACATGATCAGAAAAGATGAGCAAACCAAAAGAAACTCAAAGCTTTTAAATCCTAATTCAAAGTGATGGTAATGTGATGAACATACACATTGCATAATGAACATATTGCAACAAAAGTTCATAGATGATGAACAACACAATGAACACACAATGCAAAACAAACTCAAAATAAAATGCAATGCAATGAACAAATAAAAGAACATAAAACAAAGTAACTTTGGAGCTTGTAATGTAAAGATTAACATGATTTCAAATTAAAATCTGACTTGCAAATTAAATAGGGAAGGAGTAAGTTTAAATAGATGTTGAAACTTCCTTTGTGCGTTCCAACCTCCTTTCCTTCTACACTCCATTTCCAAGCCCAATGGCCTTTTGTCCGATGCCATGAAAATGAAGATTTTGCCATAGATTTATAAAACCATTGAGTTTACAAACTTAATGCTTATAGCTCCAAGTTCCAATGTAACCAAAAAATAAAGGTTGCTATAACACACACATTGCTCATCATGGCTACAACTACAAAGTAGATTCAAGAGATGTGTTACTTGCACATCCTTTTCAATACATATATGTTCAAATTGTTTACCCTATTTTTAGAAGTAAAACTATTGATACTTAGTCTAACGAAATGGCAGTCAATTTAGATTGAAACATTTCGGACCCCTTTCTTTTGGCTATCATAACCTTCTCATTGGCATGTTTAATTAAGATATAGATAATCCCAATAAAACAATAAGCTTGCATACCCAAAAATTCCTAAGTGACAAAAACAAAATAATAACAATGTTGGTACAAACAAGGAAACACCCCACCCTAAACCTAAATTACGAACATTTGTTTTGGAGGTCCCACATTTTGGATGTTTGATCAAAAGACAAACCATTCACATATACCAAACATGGATGCATAGAAACATGCCCAAGCTAGCCTTTAGATCCCCTAGAACTTGTCATCCCCTCTGAATTGAATGCCATACAAATTGTTCTCATAAATTCCTTTCATTTGCGCAGCAAAAACATATCTCAAGAAGTTCACAAAGCCATGACATTCTAACAAAGTGGACTTTCATCCCTTCAACAAAAGCTTTAGCCTACAACAAATCCCCAAACTTCAAAACACACACACTACAATTCTAGAATTCAATACTTAGCTTCTATGAAGATTCACTACTTATTCCTTCCTAGGAGATCACGTTCCATTGCGAGAAACACATTTATCCACACACAAAAAACAACAAAATATAACTCAACATATCCCAAAACTTTCGCTCCAACTTCATTTGTGCCACTATCAACCTTCTTTGCACAAATCATCTTGAGCTCCAATGATGAACAAATGACAAAATAGGGGTTCATTTCTAGCACACAAATGTAATCTAGTGTAACCATGTTCACATAAAAAACCCTAAACTATAATTCCCGGCCACACCAATGTCACCTTGTTGTTAATAGAGGCGGCAGAAAAATGTAGGGACAACTTACTACAATAAAATTAAAATAAAAAGACTAGGCGATTCTTTGTATAAACATGTAAAGGCGACTCCAAGAAAGAAATGAGGGAATGCTCGTGATGAAGGACATCATGTGCAATAAAATGCTATGTCACCTCATAGAAAGTAGAACTAAGGTGGCTACAAAGCTTGGAAAAGAAGAGCAGCTGTGGTGATGGAGGTGGATGGGAGGTGGTTGCCTCTTGAGATCAATGAGACTAGTAGCAAACATCAACAACCTTCGGCAACTCTGGATGGAGACATTGGCAATTTCGAACTGTAATCAATCAAACCTGCATCTAGACCTAGATTGAACAATTCGGATTATGGTGAAATTGTATAAAAAAAAATTGTCCGATTTTACAAAGGGGGGGCAGAACAACCCATTGGGATATTGCCACTTGGTGAAATTTCGCCAAATAAAAAACACTGGCTCCACCTGCCAAAATATTTGGGACAATTGAATAGACAGAGATATCTATCTATCTTGGGAAGCTCTCGTGAGGATGGGTGCGCCAAGTTGAATTTCTAATGTTACAAGATCTATGTTACAATCAAGAGCTACCCTAGTCGCTCAACAGTAAGGCTGCAAAGCCAACAGTAGGGAGTTGAAATCCCATTTGAATGCCTTCTCCTCGTGCTTTGTGAGGAGATTAAGCTACCTGGGGAGTTTAGGGTAGAGGTTGTCACCAAAGTTGTCAACAACAAAACAAAATTCAATAGAACCAAAACTATCTGATGTACTCCACATCTGGTGTATAGCCAGATTTGGCTAAATCTTCCTACGGGTGATCCTCATTTCTCCTACATCTTTTTATGGATTATCATCCTGTTAGGTTACACGGAGAAATTCCTAGAAAAAACATGGACGATAACGTGCTTACTCCAACTGCATTTATGACTGTTGTCTTCCAAGCTTGGCTACTTAAAGACAAGTTCCTACTCAGTTTGCACTAGCGAGCTTGCTGCCTTTTGAACTTCCTAGAGTACCGAAACCAGGAGAAGAGTGATGAGAATGGGGAGTTCAAGCAGGAGAAATGCCGCTGGGTGTGAGTGCTCAAGAGCGCAGCAGACATGTTTGGCGGTGCTGCTCCTACTGAGTGCTGCTGCGACTGTGGCGGAGTGTCAAATCCCTCCTTTTCCGCCGCCAGGATTGAGTGAGACCTTCTATGATACCACCTGCCCGAACTTATTTACTATCGTATCCGACTTGGTCACGGCGGCCTTCAATGCGGAGGCACGCATGGCTGCATCGTTGCTGCGTCTTCATTTTCATGACTGTTTTCCCAATGTAAGTAAGCTGTGCCGGCCTCGCATGATGAGCTCATGTGCTTCTACACCTTAGCTGCCTGTAGACTAATACTGGTCTTATTCCGCTGTTACTCAACGTTCTGCTGGACTTCATTCACCTCTTCTTTCATCCTTGGAGTTCGTATCTCGTACCCACTTTTTCTGTTTTTTGGGTAACAATGAGGAGAATTTATTGCAGAAATGTGAGTTGCAGATTTTTTTTTAAGTATCAAAATGTGAGTTGGATTGATGGGACATGTGATCGGTTGCGAATCTGTAAGTACAGGGATGTGATGCCTCACTTCTGCTGGACGCTACACCCACTTTCCAGAGCGAAAAGAATGTACCTCAGAATAATAACTCATTGAGAGGCTTTGATGTGATCGACCAAATCAAGGCGGCAGTCGAGAAAGCCTGCCCCAAGACTGTCTCATGTGCCGATATTTTGACGCTTGCATCGTTGGAAGCTGTTGTTGCGGTAAGGAGCTTCTGCCACTGATCTCCCATGATATAGTCAATTTATTGGCGGATAGTCATGACAGTCGAGACCGCTCGTGTAGATGTGGAATTAGCATGTATGTAAAAGCGCAACAGTTCTGAACAGCTCGGTCAGTGCTGTGTGAGGAGTTGTGCAGGCTGGAGGTGAGGGCTGGCCAGTTGCTCTGGGTAGGCGCGATAGCACCACCTCTGCCTTCGCAGCAGCTGCAGCGTCTCTCCCTACCCCAGATATGGACTTACCCGCGCTAATTCAGACCTTTGCCAAGGTCGGCTTTAGCACCCAAGAAATGATAATCCTCTCAGGTACAAGTTTCTGATAAGTCCCGTGGTCTACTCATTTTGCATGTCGATCACATCCTTTTCACATGAGTATGGGGGTCACATAGTACGAGGCGGTACTCAAATGCTTTTCTTGACATTGAGACGCTGCCAAATTCCAATCTGCTGCTGCAGGTGCCCACACAATCGGGCGAGCAAGATGTGCAACAATCGAAGCGCGTTTATATCCGAAACCCGAGGCGGACATCAACAAGTCGTTCCTGAAGAAGCTCGAGAAGAATTGCCCCCAAAACGGCAACGTCTCCGTTCTCAACAACTTCGACCAGGCCACTCCCGACTTGTTCGACAATGCGTACTATCAGAATCTGCAGCAGGGAAAAGGGCTGTTGCACTCGGACCAGGCGCTGTTCAGCACGAAGGGCTCCAATGTGGCCACAGTGAACCTGTTGGCCAGCGCCTCTGGGAATTTCCTTGGGGAATTTGCAAGCGCGATGATAAAGGTGGACGACATCAGTCCTCTCACCGGCAACCAGGGTCAGATTCGTCTGAATTGTCACAAGGTCAACAGCCCTGCTATCAGCGAGATGGATTCTACCGATATCGACACACTAATTGCATTGGAGTAGTAATGCAGCGCGCGATCTGCACTGACTGATCATCTTTTAAAAGGGTTCAACATGCTCTGAACACTTGGCCAGAGTGACTGCTACAGCTTCTTTGCAGATCCAGTTTAATGCCGTTTTAATATCACATGTAAAGTTTTTTTTGCAGCAGTACATTGTCCACAGTCCTGCAAGAGTCTGCGTCCGATACATTCACTCTTTTTGTATGTGATTGAAGTGGAACAGAAGGTAGCTGATCGAGTGTGTTTGAAAACTTACAACTAACTTAGAGCATCTCCAGTACTGGTGCTCAGTATGTGGGCCTGCAAAAATATTTCTCACATCCAAGTTTAGTTATTTTCTTTTCTCCAACCCCATCCATAAAACTAAATTTGAGACTGCAAATGGGTGGGAGACTACTAATAGCAACCCTCCTGGACGAATCAATCCAGTACCCTGTCAACAGCAGGTCTTAAGCTTTGCTGTGCTTTTCACCAGCCTCAGCAATCAAAACCAATACCCAATCAACAGCAGTCGGTAAGCTTCGCTGTGCCTTTCACCACCCTCAACCAATACCCAATCAACAGCTGGTGTTAAGTTTTGCTGTTCCTTTTACCAGCCTCAGCATCATGTGCAAAAACGCTGGGCCAAAACCATTTTGCTGAGACAAAGGGGCATGTTTTGACTTTTCTTCATTCAATTTTCTTTCACAAGACCACATACTGAGTCCGAGTGGAGCTACTCTTAGTTTCTCAATTTCACCTTTCAATTACCATGCCAGCTTACAGCCCATCAAAGTACCGAAAACGGGGATAAGGTTTTGGACGAAAATCAAAAGTCGGGATGAAAACGGTGCACAGGAAAAGAAGAGGAGACCAATAAACTGGTTTTCTCACCTAAAGTGGTTCTCACATAAGTTTCACCGGCAATTTTGGATTTGCATTACCTGCACCTTCATTGCTGCTCATATTCTTCACATCTTGTTACAATACAAGCTTGCAAAACTTGTGAACTGATATCCGATTTCACTCACTTCGCAGCCACACTTGAAATGGGGATGAACCCAGGAGTACAAGCTCAATTTTGCTCATTTGAAGATTGAGGTAACATTGAAAATGTTGTAAAACAATGTCAATAGGAAAATGACAGTAAAATGTGATTGCCCTCAGGCTTCAATGTATTGGATATGACAGTTCCAGAATTGAATGTCATCATTTTCCTCCCGAAATCTCCAACCCCAGGTTAATAAATTATATGTAGTGTAATCACTTACCTTGAATATTATTAACCTGGAATCAAGTTGATTTTATACAATAAACTTTGTATTCAACAGACAAAAAACAAAATGGCTCACACCTAAAAAATGGGGCACCCACTCTGCAGGTTTCATTTTCCAAAATTCCCCAAAAAACATTTATGCTCTGTAACATGAGCTGCAAATACACTAGAATTTCCTGCCTGGTGCCTTCCAATAATGTTCCATCACAAACTCATTTCTTTTTGCTTGATCTCATGTTTGTTGGCTCTGTTGGTTAAGAGAGTACTGAATGATGGATGGTCGCACAGTTTGAGGATTGTACACCAGGTGTTACAGTGAGGTGTTGATACGAACTTTGAGTTCTGGTTTTGAACTTGCCATACCAGGCAGAGCCAGTATGTGACGAGCTGCTTGTTTACTCTAGCTTGTACCTTGTGATGCTGCATCCTTGTTCTTGCTTATGCAAAACGTTATGTGTGTTAGCTGTGATGGTTTTTTGTGCTTGTGACACGCACCCAGTTCAATGCAAGAAACTTGAGCATGTGCACCCACCTTCCATGCTATTTGAAGGGTGCATCATACATTTCTTTCTTCTTTATGTTACAGGCTTTGTCTACCTTTGTGACAGATTCTTGTCATCGTTATAGTTTACTGTGGTTCTGGTGCTTGTGGCTCATAGGTACATAAAGATTGGTGTGGAATGGGAGAGAACACTACTTCCACAAACATGGCCACAACTTCATCTAAATTTAATAGGGGATCATAATATGGATCCTATCACATAGCTTGAATGTAACTTAGGTACGTTGGGGGTGTCTTTTGAGGTGTAAAACTTTGGATTGGAGGGAAATCATACTTGATGGGCAGGATTTTGCATGCTTGTATGTCTATTGAATGTGTACAAATGCAACTTTAGTTCAATCCCACTTGATTGTCCTATCAAACATGAAAGCATGAAAGTGGTGTGGGTTGCACAATGTACAAGGTGTAATCAGTGGCACCCATAATTCAATCTTTAATCCTGCCACCCTTTTCTACAATATTCCTTTAAGCATAAGACCCTAGTTGCTCAAGTTGTTTATTCAAAGAACCATTTTAACATTCCGTATGTTGACTTGCTAATGTCAATGACACATAGAATTTGTGCAAGTCTAGATTGTATTGACATGCTCAGTATGAAGGTTTCTTTGATGTCAATAAAGTGATGGAGATGGGATTTCTCCTTACTTGCTAGGTGACAATCGTTATGCCCTTATTAATTGGATCATGCCATCACTTAAAGAATAAGGATAACATACCGTTTATAAAAACTGCTCTAGAATGGGGAAACACAAAGTTCTGTTATTCAGTAATTGAGAGCACGTCAAAAATGATTTTGAATACCTTAGTGGAACTACCACAAAAATTATAATTACATGTTTTCTTACCCAATGTGTTTATCAGTTGGCTTCACAATGTATTAAGAACAGAAAATGAAGCCGTCATTAAATAACTCCTGCACATCATTGAATTGGAGGCAAACGGCAATTCACATGAAAAGCTTCACAAGTCAAGAATCAACAGTGACCAGGATGATATTAAAGTAACCAACAAATCCATGGGTAATTAGATTAGGACATGTGTGGCAAATAGAACAAACTTAATATCTTACCAAAGAGAGAAAATTCACATTAAAGAGGTTTGAAACTCTCTTGCCTTGCAATCGTCCTTTAAAATATAGGCAAAATGTTGTAGATATCATAACAACAACATTATTATATTCAAGATCTTACACTAGCATCTTAATTATTACACATCTTTGTTGGTAGTTGATGTAAATGCCATCTTCATTAAGTTTTGAATTAGACCAGTAGTAACTTAAACCATTTTCACTTGATTGTGATTGGTGGCTTCTGTCTCTTGTTGCAAACCACACCAATTGTCTTTCAAGCTTACTCGTTCAGATTTTAATTCATCTTTTCTGTATTGCCAAACTATTGGCATGTATGTGATGAATGCACTATTAGTGAGTAACTTACAACTTTGGTGTTGGGTTCAAGTTCCCTAAGTAACCATGGTAGTTAACTCAGTTGCTGTTTTTACTACCTACTTACTAACAACCCACTTAGTAAGTTGTTAGTAGGGTAGATAGCAAAGCAGCGCCTGTCTATAGGTAAACGATCTCATTACCTGGTAGCCAACTATTTTCTTACCTATACATCTACATATAGGCCCTTTATCTTACAGGAGAGGTTACCAGGGTGAAATAAGTTATCAACTCATTTAGACCTACTTTTTATTGAATGGGTTACTAAGATGAAATCCAGGTAGTAACTCGGTTGAGGATCATTCACAACTGAGTCATAACAGCCATCTAGTGGTGGGCGCTGGTTCACTGAGGGCCCACATTGAGGAGATCCCACCCCTACAAACGAGGTATAGCATTTTTTGAGTTAGGTGGAATGTAGGTTGGGGCTCTTTCTATCCCTGGGTTGACAAAACATTGCAAATGAATCAGGTGTCGTCTGACAGCGTCTGTATCGTATGAGTAAGTATTTTTTCAAGTCCATGACAAGGGGGGCTTTAAAGTCAAATGAGTAAGTAGATACAGATGCAGCTTTTGTGAAAGCCTAGATTATTCTAATACCTATACACGTGGAAAGGTGCATTCACACCCAATGTTAAGTCTGTCCAGTGAAAATATAGGTGGCAATCTTAGGTGGTACCCAATGTTAATGGGTGATCGTTTAATATTAAGTCAATGTTAACTTAAAATAAAATCTTCATGGTAAACTGGTTTAGGTTCTAAATAACTAGCTTGGTGTTAGGGGACTTTATATTAGAGTCCTTAACACGAAGTGTGAATGCACCTTAAGATAGGTAAAATCTTTGCACTAGAAATCAAGAAAGTGTGACCCGTGCAAATGAAGGGTCATGTCAATAGGGTGACAAGTGTTTTCAGTGCCATCACAAGTAGACCATTAACATTCCTTTGGCAGGGTCTCAAGGTGGCATTATCGTGGTTCAAAGTCCCCCATAAATTCTATGCTATGTTTGTGATTTATAGAATCCACATATAATGCTCACAAAACATCTTGAAGATCTTTCAGGTACATAGGATTTGCATAAAAACACCAAAACGCCCGCTATTTATGGATGTCTAATCCAAGAAACACTTAAATCAAACATGGTAATCTTTGCATTTTTCTTGTATTACATCTGAAGGTTCTGGTCCCATACTTTTATTTTGTAGAGTCAGAGCTTATTCTTCTTGCAAGGTCACTTTCAGCCACCATCAAGGTGTTTCTTTAAGATAACCTATTGTAAGAGTGTTCCCAAAATAATGGGCCTCAGGTCATGAGACAATAGCCAAATCTAGATTGCATCCTGAGAATATCACCCACCCATTGGGCTTTACCCATTGTAAAAGCACAAGGTCAAGGTTATCATGGACTTAAACATACATAGATGACAAGGCATAGAACGGGGATGGGTTCCTATGCCTACTCCTTAAGTGTGAGAGGGATCTTAAACCTACTTATTGGTGGTGTAAGATCTTGCACTTACTTATGTGAATGACCCCTACTATAGTCAGGGAGCATCCTCCACAAGGCACTTACACCTATATAATCCTTCCCACACTCAAGAAGGATCTTACACCACTTATATGTATATAAGATCTTCCCACACTTAAGGAGTAAGGGTTATGTGTAAGCTCCCTCCTCTATCTTAGAGTACAATATATCCTCCAAAGATAGGGTAGCATGCCTATGACCAAACATCACCCTATGACTGAACACCCAAAATAATCACTGCTGGGAGGGTTAGCAAATAAGAATTGCCCTATGGGTGTTCATATGTTGCCCTATCATCGAACGCTTGTTGATAAAAAATTACATTTGGCATTTTTTATAGTTCCAACCAGTGACATTTAGTTTATGTTTGGTCATGGGAGTGTCAAAGAATTTTTATACAAATATTTTGTTCATTTATCTAGTGGGAGGTTTTTGGTGATGATGGGTTAAAAAAAAGTATAGCACACATATATGTGTACATCTATATGGCCATTACCCGCATTAGTGGACAAAATTGTCTGGTGAAGGGGGCATTTTAAGGCAAAATTATATTTTTTGTTGTTCTATGACTAAATGTAATGTTTAAACATGGCCTCATATATATTACAAAGTAATGCACATACATTTTGCAAATCTAAAAAATCCAAATGCACTTGGGGCTTTAAGTTTGGTGTAAAATAAGATTTAAGTTAGATTTGCAAACAATGAACTGGGTGAAAGCACATTACGGGGGGCCACTTTGGGCACTTTCACGATATGTATGTAAAAAATATTTCTGCAAAACATATTACATTTAATTTTAGGTTTCACTTTTGGTGTTTGGGCTTCATATTTTGATTTTCACAAAGTTAATGATATATAATATTATGTGAATTTCCTTTTTGTAAAAGCTTAAATTCAAAAAATATTGAATATATTTATGGTATATATAATATAATACAACCTATTTTTATTTTTGGACTACACTAGGTTTGGGTTTGAATTAATCAATCAAAAAATGTCTGAAATAAAATTTTTAAAAATTACCCACCTCACATATGTTGTCATCTTCCATTTAAAAGTGATAGTTTGTCAAAATGTTAATTTACCAGATACTTATGGTCATAACCCCTAAAAACATCCATTTGTGATATGATAATTATCAAACATTTCACATAGCTCACAAACTTATTCTAATCATATTGATGCACCCCCAAACTCCTTCAAAGACTCAAATGTGAGTCCCAAAATGAAAACTATGAAAAAGGAGTTGGGGTACACTCTTTCACTCACTGGACTTTGAAGGTAAGAAAGGCGTGTTAAAGCTTCAAGATGGGGACTAAGAAGAATGACAAGCAAGTCAATTATTTATATCGATCTGCACAAACCAAACAACAAATTGGTTAGTGCATAGTTGGAGCACTTTTGGTGCACAGATGAATCACGAGCATACACGAACTTATAAAACTCACCATAGCTCGAACTTGGGGGAAACCACCACCTTCCCCCTTATAGTATTCTCTATGATTCATTGCGAAGGTTACACCCAAATGGTGTTTTTCTTGGGATTCCCAAGTTGAGAGTCCTACAATTCTTGATATTGAGACTCCCACCACTTTGAACAACCATAACTTCTTATGAAAACCTCTAATTAAGGTGAGGTTTCAAAAAAAGTTGTAGCCCTCGTCAAGATCTTTCCAACAATATGTGGGCCACCTCCTACATGTACATAAATCAGGGAAATTCCTGATTTTTGTGTGGTCGGGAATCAAATTGACATTTAACCCTCGACCTTTTTTTTGGCCATAACTTGTGTTGTAAATACTCAAATTGATAATGCGAGCCCGTTTTAAACATCTACTCTTAGGAAATTTCCAATGGTGTAAATTTTTTTTGAAACTAATGAGTTTTGACCCCTTAAATCACTCTATGAAAATTTAAGAATTCATTGGGATTCCAATTCCCAAAGTGGAAATCCATTTGGGAGTGTGTGGGTTCATTCCCTCACAAATTCTCACACTTTCAGGAGTGTGAATGTGATTCATGAATTGTAATCCTAGCTTGCACCTTTCCATGCTTTCACATTGGTTGCAAGCCCAAGGCTAAGGTCGTGACACATATGGAATCACAATGATTAATAAATACTACAAATTTCATAAAAACTAAAAATCATTTCAATCATTTTTTTAGTGAGTTTTCATTTTTTAATACACAATGATGTACATTATTCTGCCACAAATATATTTTGGAACCTCACAATATAAATTGGAAAAAAGAATTTTATTTACAATTGAATTATGTTATAATCTACCATAGTATGCAAAAAGTTTGGAAAAATATGTTCCAATATTACCATGGTTGAAGTTCAAACATGGACACCCCTAAAAAACAATATAACGTGACAACATCCCCCCCCCTCCCCCCCCTTAAGTGCTTTCACCCAATTCCATTATGTGTATTTTAGTGTTTAGTGATGAGTACAAATTTTAAGGTTGAAAGGGGTACAACACATTAAAAGACTCTAATAGCGCATTAAATTGCAAAGGTTTTGAACCTAAAGATCTAAAAAATAACTAAATGTTTTTCCCACCAAAACAACCCATCATAATTAGAATGTCAGGTGTCTAAATGTAATTATATTGCATTGAACTTAATTTAATTCAATTACAAATGGACATGTTTAGACTACCACAACATGTGGAAGATGAACTTCAATCATTCTTAATGTTGTTATGTCCTAATGTAATAATGTTCAGATCATAGATGCCTAAGGAAAATATAAAGTTTTCAAGCATACTAGTCAAAAATGAAAAGATTGAGTTGTTTAGCACAGTGAAAGAGGAGATTAGAAAGTTTCCTAGCAAAGGGAAGGAAGAAACCAAAGAGCTACAAAGTAAAAAGAAAGAGAACATAATGTTGCAAATTGTGAAAGAAGAGACATTAGGGCTACCCAAGATAGAGCATCACCAAGATGAAAGCATAATTGCATATATTGACAAGATTTACAAGGCAAGTTTCAAAAAGTTCATTTACTTTCATTGGATAATGAAATTAATTATCCCTATAGTAAGAAAAAGTGCAAAAATAGTGGGTCAACACAAATTTTTTGAAGCTCGAACATAGTGTATGATTAAATACATTTTTATAACCTACACAACAACAATAAATGAAGATTTAAACTAGTTCGATTTTGTAAACATCTTTGATTTAATCAACACTAATGTATTGACACATGAATATGGATTGCATAAATTCCCTAAACTAACACACTTTTTGTTTTCTTAGTCTAAACTAAAGAAAGATAAGGGAGTGCCACTAGTGGGCCTAACCACATTCCACCAAGTTTTTGGAAGTTGGGTGTAGGAAAACTAAGAACATCATGATGCTCAATGTCCCTTGTAGGAAACAAAGTGGGGTGTTGGACCAACAAGAAGTGGGACAAGGAGATTGTTCCTCTTCAAACTATATCAAACACAATACAAAGGTCAATAGGAACAAATAGGGTTCCTACTACAAATCCAAGAGGTAAGTAGTCAAATGAATCATCAAAAGCAGCCATGGATGTAGTTGAAAGAAACATAATTTCTTTATGGGGGCCCAACAAATTTTGGGGCATACTCATAATTTCACTCTTTGACCACCTATATGGGAAAACTAAAAATAGGAAAATTGGACCACCAAGTGTACTAACTGAAAAAGAAAAAGTTATTGTTACATGGGTTTTGAATATGCAAGAATGTGGGCTTTCCATAACACTACAACTCAAATGGAAGGTGGCAAAAGTGATTCAAACCCAACCCACCCCATTTCAAAATGGGTTGCTTGGGACTCATGGTGGTATTGGTTTAAACGCAAACATCCAAAGTTAAACATCTGTCTTATAGAAAAACTAGACATCAATAGATCCTAAGGTTTAACCACTAATTCTTGCAACTTATTCTACCAAAACTTGACATCCTTTTACACCCAACATTAATATAAGCCAAATCACATATGGAATTCTGATGAGATTGGGATTCAAGTAGGGAGGCAATCAGGAGGTATAGTTATAGCAAAGAAGGGATCTCATCAAGTGTATAACATTATCTTTAAATTTAGAAAGTGGCTGACCATTGACTATGTTGTGAATGCAGCAAAGGGATCCATACTAGGATTTTACATATTTTGAGGTGAAAGAATTAGAGGTGATTACATTATGCACTCCAAACCTATAACATGTATGGCAATCTAAACCAAAACATGGATGACAAGTTTTTTATTCAAAATTTTTTTGTCATTTTTCAAGAGGTTAGTCCGAAGTGGTATTTCTCCAAGCAACCATCATCTATTAGCTCTAGATGGACATGGTTCACATGTTAGTCTAAAGGCAATTAAACATACACAACAGTTTGGTCTAAATATGATACATTCACACACCTCCCATGCCTTGTAGCCTTTCGGTGTGATCTATTTTAAGCCCTTCAAAACATCTTTCAAAAAATAAATAAACAATAACATGGTTAGAAACAATTATAATGGGCTAAACAACGCTACACTTGCAACATGGGTAGATAATGCATTAGATGTAGTTTTGTCCAAAAAAAACATCAAGAGTGGGTTTTAGGTTACATGGATTTAGCCTTTTAATCCAAAGGCCATGGATAGAAGGATTAAGCCTAATGAATTCTACACTATTGATTTTAATAATGGCACATCAGATGAAGACAATGGAACAACTACAAAGCTAATCAACATAGCCACCACTATAGATGAGCATGCTACAACTAGAACTAATGTTGATGGGTAGGAGTAGTTACCAAGGTACTATGTGGAAAAGTTGACAATTCTTAGTATGATAGAAGATACAAGAACAAAAAATACCTTAGATTACATAATTAATCTATGTGAACCTAGAAATGCATATGAAGGGGAGTTGCTTCATTTTAGAATAGCTCTAGCTCCAATTTGCCTTCAAAATTTGTTGTCCCCCCTACATCTACTTGTAAGGAAAACATGCAATAAATATTCATTAATTGACTACAATCAATCCTATGTTGTTACTTCTAATAAATATCTACAAATTTTATGTCAAAATTTTATGGACAAAAAAAATAGAAGTAATTAGAGAACAAAGGAAAAAGGAAAGGGAGGAAACAAAAAAAAGGTGTGCTGCAGATTCACATAGTGTTGTAAACAAAGTAGCTCAAAGGCTAGTTGAGAAAAGATATAGAGCAAATTTCAAGTTAGCTTGGTCAACACTTGCAATTAAGGAAGCAAGTAACAAATTTCACCAAAACTTCCAAACTAGTTTCAGAGCCCATCCTTTAGGGTACAAAGGTGTCAACTTGGGCATTTCAACATCTGCATAATAAGAAATTAAAAAAAATGCAAAGGCAAAGATGTTTGCAAAAGGCCATGTTCCAGTAAGGTTGCTTTAGCCTTCCATTGATTATTTATCTATAAATTGCAACATGATGTGGGGGGTGGGGGGTTGTAGCAAGATGTGAAGGAGAACTAAGAAGAAAATACAAATAATGAATGGGTGGAGCTTGGGAGAGCCGATATTGAATGAAAAGAACAAAGTTTGAGCTTGAACTTAGATAGCTATAATAAACACAAGAGACAAAGAGAAAGAGGTTGGAGTTTAGAAAACTTGGATAGAAGGAAGAAAAAGAAAAATAGCCTTGGCCCAGGGAGAGGAAAAGAATGATGGCCATGAAGAGAAAGAAGTTCAAATGGCCAAGGAAAAAAAGAGCTTCAACAAAGGGGAAAGATAGAGGGAATGATGGCTAGGAAAAAAAAAAGCTTTAACAAAGGGGAGAAAATGCATGCACCCCTAGATGCGTTATAATAAAAAGGAGAGAGAAAGAGTTTCAATGCTATGGAAAGAGGAGGGAGATTCAGTAGAGGGGAGAGAATGTGCACACCCTTGGACACGTTATAATAGAGAGGAAAGAGAGAGCTTCAACATTAGGGAAAGAGAGAAGGAAATTTGGTAAAGGGGAAAGAAAAAGAACTTCAATGTTAGGGAAAAAGAGAGCAATGGCCAAGGAAAGAGAAAGTGTTGGCAAATGGGAAAGAGTGCAGACACCTTAAGATGTGTTGCAACAAAAAGAAGAAAGAAATATAATGGTGGTTAGGGAGAAAAAGAGCCTCAACATGAGGGAAAGAGAGAGCTTCAATGCTAGGGAGAAAGATTTTCACTGCTAAGGATAAAGAATTTCAACAATGGCCAGGGGGACAGATAAAAAACTTCAGCAAAAAGGAAAGAAAAGAGCAATGACTAGGGAGAAAGAAACTGGTTCAACAAAAAGGAGAGAACATGTGCACCCCTGGGATCCATTGCAATAGGGAGGAGAAAGAGGGAAAACACGATGGCCATGGAAAGAGAAAAGGAAATTCAGCAAAAAGGAGAAAGATAATGCACCCCTGAGATGCATTTCAACAAAAAGGAGACAAAGAGAGAACACACCCCTAGGATGCATTGTAATAGAAAGGAGAGAGATAAAGAATGATGGCTAGAGAGAAAGGGAGATTTGGTAGAGGGGAGAATGTGTGCACCCTCGGGATGTGCTGCAACAGAAAGGAAATAAAAAAAGAGCGCACCCTTGGGATGTGTTGCAATAGAGAGGAAACAAAAAAAGAGTGCACCCCTGGGGGGAGCGCTACAATAAAAAGGAAACAAAAAAAGAGCGCATCCCTGGAATGCGCTACAACAGAAAGGAAACAAAGAAAGAACGCACCCCTGGAATGCCTTATAACAAAAAAGAAAAAGAAAAGAAGTGATGGCCAAAAAAAGAAAGGGAGATTCAACAATGGGGAGATTGCGCACACCCTTAGGATGTGTTATAACAAAGAGAAACATAGAACTTCAATGCCAAGGAGAAAGAAAGCTTCAATGCTAGGGGGAGAGAGAGAGAAAGAGAACGATGTTTAGGGAAAGAAAGGGTTTCTGTCGAAAGGAGAAAACATGCACATGCGTTGCAATAGAAAAAAGAGAAAGCAATGGCTAGGGGGGAAGAAAGAAATTCAGTAGAGGGGAAAGAGCATGCACACCCTTGGGATGAATTGCAACAAAGAAAGAGAGAACTTCAATGCCATGGAGAATAAAAATAGCTTCAACGCCATGGAGAATAAAAATAGCTTCAACGTTAGGGAATGATAGTTTCAACGCTAGGGAGGGAAAAAGAGCATTTCAACGCTAGGGAAAGAGAGAGCTTCAACACTAGGGAGGAAAAGAGAGAGAGCAATGGTTAGGAAAAAAAAAGACCTTCAATATAAGGGAAAGAACATGCGCACCCCTGGGACATCCTGTAACAAATAGGAAAGAGAAAGAACGATGGCTAGGGAGAGAGAACCTTTCGACAAAAGGGAGAGATAGGTGCCTAAATGACATTGACTTGCAATGGATGAAATTGAAAAGTTTGAATTAGAAGAACACCTAAAACCAATGGGAACTTGCAACATCCCAAAAAACTCAAACACAATGTGCAAAAAAAAGATTGCAAAAAAACTCCAGAGCTTTCAATTGTCCCCTGTTTCATAACTACACATGAGCAATAGGTTAATGAAGTTCCATGAGTAAAAAAACAATGTAGAGAGAAATTACAAGCTTGGTAATGATTCTAGGATAGGTTGAAAAAGATCCTTGGTCCAACATAGATTTCACAAAGCACACCAAGGAAGGAAACACTTCAACAACCCTAGCGTCTCCAACAACATTGAGCAACAACAAACTCAGGAAATTTTTGTTGCAATGCACAGGAGAAAAACTAAACCCTAAGTTTGTAGCACCCATTCTAGTTTAGCAAATTAAGGTTAATGGAACAACTTTTTTTGCTATGACTGTTGATTGGTCTTTTTTCTGAATTTTTTTGTCTTGGCCTTTCATGCATGAGGAACTATTTTGTATGAAAAAGTTATTGGTGTTGGCATCCATCCAGTTTAAAACAAGATGTATGTTGTGCTCTTGTTAGCAAATTGAAGATTGATTATGCAATGTGATGTGTTGGCTGTTCAATCACCTGTGTGTTTGTACCTTTTCCAGCCTTAAAATGACTCATACTTTGAATGGGCGTACCTCTGTCATTTCTCAACTATGTGATACAATCTAAGCAGCTATGGATGCAACCAGAGCAGATTTACAAAAAGTATTTGAAGAGTAGGATGAGCCAAACACTTGATTGATTGCCATTTTGCTCTGAGCGCTTAAGTGTTTGGTGACTGGCCTGGTTACCATACTTTGGAAAGTTTTTTTTATTTTTTTGAGTGATTAAAGTTATTTGTAAAGTCACCCCTATCAGGCTTTTTTTAATTGGCAATTTATCTCCCAATTGCGGAGTGTGAGAGTAACCCTGCCAAATTAACTAAGGAAAGATTGAAAGGCATCGCCAGCTGAACAACTTTTTCACTGATCTTGTAGCCAGTACCTCATATTAGGTAATGCTATAAATATGGTTGAACCCATTCAGTGCACCACATTTCTTGTCTCAATATTTCTCTTATCGCCATAAGTGCACCAGATTTGCATTAATGATCGTCACCTGTGCGATATTCTGCATTTCCTTAAAAACCCCCCTGCCCCCTATCCCCTCTTTCAGTGTTATCCGCAAAGTAAGGAAATTCTATTAAAATCTCAGTATGAGAAGCTGAAGCTCAGCATTTAATGCACAAGGTTTGAGAGTAATTGTAGTTGTACAGGGAGGAGTAGTGAAAATATATGTAGCAGCAGCAGAGGCGCTCAGGAAAAAGGAAAGAGGGGATCAAACTCGGTTTACCACCAAAATTGCTTGAAAAACTACTTCGGGTCCTAGTTATTTCGATTTGTAAAATTTCGTTCCGAGTTACCCATTTGATGCCCTACTACGTCGAAATTGGCCGTAATCGCCTGACTTTACGCATACCTTTATTATGCAAGAGTACAGGGGCTAGCATTGAAGATTGTCGGAGATTGTTAGTGGTTGCTCTGTTACGCATGATTCCAATACCGCTAACGAGTACTGTCCAGGCGCAAGTACGACCCCCGGCGCAGTTCTCAATTACTTGCAAGTTACAACTTTCTATTTTGTGGGGATAATTAAATTCATTAATGGTTGCTTCTCAATAGTACACTACGGTAGTCTACAGTACTTTACTAGCAAAGTCAAGTTAGTAGTGTGCTCGCGCTCTGTTATTCGGCCGCCCATGATTCCGCACTGCACAGAGGAAGGCACAATCGGTACATGGGGTTGCCAGTACCTAATTTTTCCAAGTAGCCTACCGCCACCTGCCTTGATAAGAAGTGGTTGTCCTGTCTATTGAGGAAGGTAGTTTGATTGTTTTTGCACTCTTGGTAATGTTGGAAAGCCCTTGACATATAAGTGTGCATCAAGGTGGTTTTGTATTATTCAGACTTTCTTTGCTAAATAAAGAGCTTTAAATAAAATACGTTTTTTCAATTGCAAAACACGTTTTTTTTCATTTTTCTTTCTTTTAATCTCTTCTACTTTCAAACTTCATAACTTTCATATTTCAAATGATTTAAAGTGCTATAGGAGCCCCACCTAAAGTTCTACAAATCATCTTTGAACTCTACATAGCAACATATAATACAAAGAATTTTTTGGGTGTTCTGGAATCGACCTTTGTAGCATCCAGTGGTTTGTTTCTTTGAGTTCTTGATCCCCTCTACTTTGGGGGGCTGTAACTTTCTCAATTTTAATCCATTGTTGACGATTTTTTAATGCGCTAGATGTGCCAATAGGAGGGGTTCAAATTTTGTTTGGACACCAGAAATAACAGAGCCCTCCCCTTGGATCTGGCCTGCCCTGGGCACTTCAGTGTTTGGTCACCAGCCCAATTACCCTATGCCTCCAAGAGGCCTTGCATAAGCTTAAGTTGCCTCTCACTCCTATTGCCTCATGATCTACATACAATTAGGCTCATCAATAACAATCACCTCGTCATAGAAATAACTTTCGCCTCATGATTTATGATGCCTATTGAGTGGGCAACATTCCTGAAATGTAGAGTTCGACTACGCTACAAATTATCCTAAACCCTTTATTTTCAGACTAGCCCAACCATGGGGCATTACCCTACAAAAATAACTGTTTATCTTTTTCTAAAAGAAGACTTCAATTAAGTGGGTTCAGAGCAAGTGGACATAAGGGTTAAAGTTCAGAGCAAATTCTGACATATTTCAGACATAAATACTTTTCTTTTGCTTTTTTTGGAAACACAACAGCAGACCCAGCCTCCTCACAAGCCATTGACATCCACAAGTGAAGTTCATTGGCAGAGGGCCAACAGCAGTTTCACCTGCACACCACTGGTTTTGAATACGGGACCGTTTTGCAGTCCCAGGGACCCAGAAGGGTCTCTATCGGTGATGGTGAGCCATCACCCCTGGGGTTACATGAATACTTTTAAAGTACAACTTTCCAAAGGGCCCATGTGCCTCGCAAGGGCCCACCATCTCCGTAAACCCCACATGTCTTTAACATTTTATTCAAGTTAACCCCTAAATGTCAGGGCCAACAGATTTGGTCAGCATTTCAGTGTAGTTTTGAATTTCACCGACATTTAGGTTAAGTTATAAGGCTTTCTAGCGGGTTTTCTGGGCGTGTCCTCATTGCGGGTTTGTTGTTTGCTTTTTCCTTGAGGCTACAATGATGTAAACCTGGCAAACCCTAACCTTGCTACAATAGATGTGGATATACAACGTGGGAGATTTGGCTGTCAATGTATGGAACACACACCTGCCATACCAAATCGTCCTATGGTCTGTAAAGGCTGCTGTACGTTATAGAAAGGAACTCAAATGCAGCTCTCTTTCTTGCTGCATGGACAGGCACTTTGCATTCGAGAGTTGCAACTGGGCTGGAAATCCTTAAGTAATTGATGCTCCAAGCAATTCACATTTAGGCTAAGGTACTTTTTAGGGAATTCATATGTAACCCATGTTCTCATCAAAAGACAGATGTCATTTTGTAAACATTAACATGTTGACTTACAGTTCACAGAGCTTTGCATTTGGTCAACCTGTGAAGCTCAGGTGCTTGTGAGAATCTAGAGTAATGGAAAGCGGCTAGGGGGGCGTAATTTGTGATCAGAGCAGCCTAATGGAAAAATGCCCTAAGTCTTAGATGTTGCTAAACTCAATATCTTCACCCAGGTAAGTGAGTATATACCCTGGTTGATAACCAATAAGTATCTGTCCCTGATTCTGAACTACAAATGGTGGGCATTGGAAATGAATAGGTATCTCGTAGCCCACTTTGCAAACCGAATAGTTCAAACATTTGTCCATGTGGAACCCAGAATGCTTACATTAGTTGTTTATGGCAAATCTAGGTAAGGATGCTTTTGAACAAACAAAATTGGGA